>Ga0307933_1000515_pt1 | contig 35981 bp, 28 predicted proteins | sample OrgLakmetageno88_FD_201811 | JGI IMG/M metagenome (GOLD analysis project Ga0307933, IMG submission 201811) | Saline water microbial communities from Organic Lake, Antarctica - #88 | ecosystem: Environmental > Aquatic > Non-marine Saline and Alkaline > Saline | place: Antarctica: Organic Lake... | reverse complement strand
CCGGTGCAGACAGTACCAGAGTATGAAAACCGGGAAGTCCCTCCACCCGCACAAGAACAGCACAAGCTGGTGAAGGGACGAGAAGTCTATCCCGGTGCAGACAGTACCAGAGTATGAAAACCGGGAAGTCCCTCCACCCGCACAAGAACAGCAATAGAAGGCTGCATGAGCGCTTAACGGTTATGCAGCCTTTATTATTGATGCCCGATCGCCAAGCATTCAACTTTCCCTTCGGGTCACAGGTTCTCACAAAGCAACAGAGCCTGCTCTTTATCATTGAATTCATCAAACGCCAAGCGTTATGCCAAAAGTCGAACACGAAAATATCGACAACCTTAATGCCGTCCTTACGGTAACGCTCGAAAAGAGTGACTACGAGCCTAAATTCAAGACGGAACTCAACAAATACCGCAAACAAGCCAACATGAAGGGATTCCGTAAAGGAAAGACCCCTGCCTCTGTACTCAAAAAGATGTACGGTAAAGGTGTATTCGCGGATGTCATCAACGAGATGCTCCAGAAAGAGCTTTATGACTACCTGACGGACAATGATATTAAGATACTTGGACAGCCCCTGCCCGCCCCGGATCAGGAACCGCAGGACTTCGACCTGAAGACTTTTCAGGACTATGTTTTCAAGTTTGAACTTGGCCTGGCTCCTGACTTTGAAGTAGAGGGCGCTGATGAAAACACCACCTTTGAAAAGATGGTCCTCGAGCCATCTGATGAAATGATTGACGAAGACCTGCAGGCAGCACGCAAGCGTAGTGGCGAACGCAAAGCAGTAGAAGACAAAATCATCGACAATGACATGGTGAAGCTCGAAGTTGTCGAGCTTAAAGGCGATACCCCTAAAGAGGGAGGTCTTACATCTGAGTTCAGCTTGCTCGTAGGGCAAAACACCTACGAAGATTTGCAGCAAACCCTTTCTGACAAAAAGCAGGGCGACAAACTCAAGGTGAATATTCACCAAATAGAAGAAGGCCGGGACGAAGACTACGCCCGCAAGTACTACCTTAACCTCGAGGACGGTGACGATCGGGAGTTCAACGATGAATTTGAGGCCACAATTAAAGAGGTCACACGTATCGCACCCGCTGAACTCGATCAGGCGTTCTTTGACCAAACCTATGGCGAAGGCGAAGTGAGCTCAGAGGAAGAGGCCCGCGAAAAAATCAGCGAGCAAATTAAGGGCTTTTACAACAGTCAGGCTGAAGCGCTAATGTCACGTGATATCCAGGAGAAACTTTTGGAACTAAACACGATGGACTTCCCCGAAGCCTTTCTGAAGCGCTGGATGAAGGCCAATAACGAAGAGGTAGACGAAGAGACGGTTGAAAAAGAATACGAGAGCTTCGAAAAGAACCTGCAGTGGTCGCTAATCCGTAACAAACTAGTGGCCCGCTTCGAAATAGAGGTTAATAACGACGACATCGTGGAGGCGGCGCGCCGCCGTATCCGTCAGTACTTTGGCGGACAGGCGATGCCAGGTATGGAGCAAATCATTGACAGCACAGCGCAGCGAATCCTGCAGGATCAAAAGCAGGTAGAGCAGCTATATGAAGAAGTACTCACTGATCGGACCTTCGAAGTCCTGATTGAGAAAGTAAACGTGGCAGAGAAGCCCGTTAGCCTTGATGAGTTTGAAGAATCGGTGGAAGCTGCACAGGCTGCCAATGCACCGGCGGCTGAAGAAGAAGAGTAAGCCCCTCTGAAAAAGACTTGGACGGTATGCACGTTAACTATTTTCCGATGTTTAACTTGCGCTACTTCAAGTCTTTTTTTTATTTATTCAACCGCAGGGCACCAAAGTTGTTAATACAGTTGAAATTCAAACCGCATCGGAGTTTATTCTCCAGATAAGACCTTAAAGCAAAAAGCGCATGTTCCAAAAGAACGAATTCATGAAGTATGCTACCAAGCACCTTGGGATGAGTAGCATGCACCTTGAAAAATACATTGACCAGTCCACTCCCATGGGTATGGGATCGGGCCCTAACGTACAGGGTTTCACCACAGCTATCATTGATGAGCGAATTAAGAACGTCTTTCCTATGGACGTTTTCTCCCGTCTGATGATGGACCGCATCATCTTTATGGGCGTACCTGTGAATGATTATGTAGCCAACGTTATTCAAGCCCAGCTACTATTCCTCGAGTCCGATGATCCGAAGCGCGATGTGCAGATGTTCATCAACAGCCCGGGTGGTAGCGTAATCGCCGGATTGGGCATTTATGATACGATGCAGTACGTGGCTCCTGACGTGAATACCATTTGCACAGGACTTGCTGCCTCAATGGGCGCGGTCCTACTCACTGCAGGCGAAACAGGCAAGCGAACCTGCCTACGTCATAGCCGGGTGATGATCCACCAGCCACTGGGCGGTATGCAAGGACAGGTTACGGATATGGAGATTTCCTACAAACTCATTAAAGACCTCCAAAAGCAACTGTACGAGATCATTGCGCAACACACTGGCCAGCCTTATGAGAAGATCGAAGAAGACTGTGACCGGGACAATTGGATGACTGCGGAGATGGCAAAAGAGTACGGTTTGATCGACGAAGTGCTAGACCGTAACAGCCCGCGTAAAACAGACGTATAAACATATAACGGGCGGGCAAACTGTACATCAGCGCCCGCCCCGTTTTTTTTAAGCTAATGGAGCCTGGCTGTCTTAGCCGGCGCATCATAAACAGCAGCGTATGCGAAAAAGCAAACAAAGCTACCGTTGTTCCTTCTGCGGAAGAGACAAATCAGAGGCACTCATTCTCATTGCCGGCATTGACGGGCACATCTGCGAGGTGTGTATCGAGCAAGCTGGCGAAATCATTGAAGAGGAACTCTACGGTGGTAAGCGCAAAGAAGAGGAGGAAAAGCAAAAAGACTTTTTGTTGCCGGATAAAATCACTCCTAAAGAAATCAAGCTCCACCTGGACGAGTATGTCATTGGGCAGGATGAAGCCAAGAAGTTCCTTTCTGTAGCCGTATACAACCACTACAAACGCTTGCGGCAGCACAGAAACGATGACGTAGAGATTGAGAAATCTAATATCGTCTTTGTCGGTCAAACCGGTACCGGGAAGACCCTCCTGGCTAAGACCATCGCTAAATTCCTAAACGTTCCCTTCTCTATTGTTGATGCGACGGTTTTTACCGAAGCTGGTTACGTAGGAGAAGATGTGGAAAGTATACTTAGCCGCCTCCTTCAGGTTTGCGACTATGACGTAGCTGCTGCGGAGAAGGGCATTGTATATATCGACGAGATTGATAAAGTGGCCCGGAAGAGCGATAACCCTTCTATCACAAGGGACGTTTCCGGTGAAGGTGTTCAGCAGGCGATGCTGAAAATGCTGGAAGGCACGGATGTGAATGTGCCCCCACAGGGTGGCCGCAAGCACCCGGAGCAAAAACTGGTCAAAATCAATACCAGTAATATCCTCTTTGTCTGCGGTGGCGCATTTGACGGCATCGAAAAAGTCATTGCCCGCCGGATCAACACCAATGTAATTGGCTTTAAAGGCAAGGATGCCTCTGAGGATGCAGTTGACCGGACAAAGTTATTGCAATACATTAGCCCCCAGGACTTGCGTAGTTTCGGACTAATCCCCGAGCTCTTAGGCAGACTACCTGTTTTATCCTATCTCGAGCCGCTTGATAAAGAAGCGCTAGAAAGGATTCTGGTGGAACCCCGCAATGCGCTGATCAAACAATACCAGAAGCTGTTTGACCTGGAAGGTATAAAGTTGACGTTCTCTCAGGATGCTATTGAGTTTATTGCTGAAAAAGCGCTGGACTTCAACCTGGGCGCACGAGGCTTGCGTTCTATTTGTGAAGCCATAATGACCGACGCCATGTTCGAACTACCCTCCAAGCAGGATGTGGAACAGTTTGAGATTACGCGGGAGTACGCTGAGGACAAGCTTAGCCATTCCAAAATCAGTAAACAGCTTAAGGCCGCCTAGCAGCCTGATTTCATAACGATTAGAAGAAGGGCGCTGCTACTGCAGGGCCCTTCTTGATTTTAACGTTGATAGTTATGGCCAATGCCCTATTCTTTTTGAAAGCACTTCATGTGGTTGGTTTCGTATCCTGGTTTGCCGGTCTGTTTTACCTGGGTCGTATTTTTGTTTATGACGAAGAAGCATCCGGCAAAACAGAGCCTGAGCGCAGCACCCTCAAAGATCAATTTAACCTTATGGAGTGGAGGGTCTACCGCATCATCTGCAATCCGGCGATGATGATCACCTGGACCGCCGGGCTAATTATGCTGGCCATGGGGTGGTTCTCTCCCCTTATTCCTAACTACCTCAGCTCTGGCACCCCGGGCTGGATGCACGTCAAGTTGCTGCTTTTAGTCCTCATGACGATCTACCACCTGTGGAACAAGCGCATCATCCGGCGTATGGAACAAGGCGAGCGCCCCTTCTCTTCCTGGCAGTACCGGCTGCTCAATGAAATGCCCACGATTTTTTTAATTGCCATCTCCTATATCGCGGTCTATGGCAAAGCCGGCACCTTGAATTACCTCTATCTCGTAGGTGGAATTGTGCTCTTCATTGGCCTGATTTTCTTCGGGGCACGAGCGTACAAAAGATCGAGAGCGCGTAAGGGAACCTTATAATATGGTCATTCGGTAAGTATAAAGGAATAGTACACCAATTTCAGAAAACGGCCCCTTATCTGCCCAGCCCATGCTCTTCATGCGGATACCCCTTGTCTTCAAGTGGCTCCACAACCAGAACGCGCCCATCCTCGATAACATCCACCACACGGATAGAAGCACCGGCGCTCAGCTCCAGGCCTGCAGTCATCGCTTCGATTTCATAGGGTGTACCCTTGACATTGAGGTGTACTTTACCAAACCCGTTTCGATGCGAAGGGACCGCAAACAGTACCCGTCCGGTGGTTTGTACCAACCTCTGCGGATTAGATAAGGTAGGGCGGGGAGCCAGCCGCAATAGCATCAGCGTGACACCCTTTGCCATAGCGGCAGTGACCAGGCCTGCCAGCGTACCTATTATAATGATTAGTACCCGGGAGGCATTTGTGTAGGAAACTAACAATCCAACCCAGCCAAAAAAGGTAAGAAAAGTGAGAATGGTGCGCGGATTGAGCACACGGGAAAGCCGGGCCGTGGCTTCCGCTTCGGTCTCCGGATCAATAAGGCTCATGACAATAAGGATAAGCAAAAGCAGAGTGCCAGCTACGGCAACCAACCAAAGGCTTTGCTGCAGTACTGATAATGCTTCCCACCAATCCGAAAGAAATAATCCTGGCATAGATCGCAAGATTTAGACGGGTCGTTTATTAATAGTAAATACCCGATATACAATAATAACCTGCCCTACTTAGCCTTACATATCCCTTCGACCAAGCTCTATTGATTTTCGTCGAAACCCCCTACCCTTTCGGTTTATACCGGGCAGCATTTGATCCATCAGCTGGAAGTGAAGCACAGTTCATCCGCTAAATCCTTATGCTGATCCATGAAATACTACTCTAGAAATTTTACCTTTGTTCACAGGCACAGGCATAACCCACAACAAATGATAAAAGGCCCAATGGTAGAAGTTAAACTCTTCTCAGGTACCACATCAGCGTATTTATCCCAAAGCATTGCCGACGACTACGGGCATCCGCTTGGAGACATCTCTGTAAACCGCTTTAGCGATGGCGAAATGCAACCCGTCATCAATGAATCCGTAAGAGGCGCTTACGTGTTTTTCATACAATCGACTTACCCGCCTACTGAGAATCTGATGGAGCTCCTGCTGATGATCGACGCTGCCAAACGGGCTTCTGCCGGCTATATCACTGCAGTTATCCCTTACTTTGGGTATGCCCGGCAGGACCGTAAGGATAAGCCCCGTGTCCCCATTTCAGCAAAACTGATTGCCAATCTGCTGCACAAAGCTGGTGCTGACCGCATCATGACGATGGACTTCCACGCAGATCAGATTCAGGGCTTTTTTGATATCCCGGTGGACCACCTCAAAAGCGAGGCGATTTACATTCCCTTTTTTCAGAAGCAGGATATGAGCAATGTGATTTTTGCCTCTCCGGATGTTGGTGGCGTAAAGCGGGCGCGTACCTACGCCAAGCACTTTAGCCGGCCACTCGTCATTTGTGACAAATACCGAAAAAAAGCCAACGAAGTCTCAGAAATGACGGTCATTGGTGATGTGGAAGGCGCTGATGTCATCCTCGTTGATGACCTCGTCGATACTGCGGGCACCCTTTGCCGGGCGGCAGCCATTATTATGGAAAAAGGTGCCAATAGCGTACGTGCTATGTGCACCCACCCCGTCTTATCAGGACAGGCTTACGAAAAAATTGAGAACTCTCACCTTGACGAGCTGCTCGTTTGCGATACCATCCCGTTAAAACAGGAGTCAGAAAAAATAAAGATCCTGAGTACATCCAAATTATTCTCCCGGGCTATCCGAAATACGCATGAGCACCGCTCTATTTCGGCACTGTTCGTGGATGGATAAGCCCGGGCAGCCCCGGTAAAACCTTTTCCCTCAACTTTTTAGCCAAACAGTTTTTACTTTTTGGTTAGGAATACCTATCTTTGCGTGCCTTTTCAGGGCTAAATGTGTATTTGATACACGATTCATCAGAATACAGAAAAAGACAAAGTCTATAACATCATGGAAACGATAGCTTTTAAAGGACAGCCGCGCACCGATCTGGGCAAGCGAAGCACAAAAGCACTGCGCAAGGAAGGTCATGTTCCATGCGTAGCGTACGGAAGTGAAGACCTGATCCACTTCGCCATCAACCCAATGGACGTAAAGGATTTGATATATACACCGGATTTCAAAGTTGCGGAGATTGAAATTGACGGTAAATCTTTCCGGGCTATCGTCAAAGATATTCAGTTCCACCCGGTTACGGATGCTATCATGCACCTTGACTTCCTCCAACTTGAAGAAGGCCGTGCCGTGAAAGTGGAGGTTCCTATCCGTTTTAAAGGGGTTTCTCCCGGTGTGAAAGGCGGTGGTAAATTGATTCAGCGCCTGCGCCGTCTCAAGATCAAAACCAAGCCTGAAAACCTGGTAACCGAAATGCGTGTTGACATCTCCAAGCTGGAGCTCAATGAGTCAATTCGTGTACGCGACGTAGACCAGAAGCTGGAAACTATTGAGATTCTAAACTCTCCTGGTGTGCCTATCGCAAGTGTTGAAACACCACGTGCATTGCGCTCTGCTGCTACCGCAGCTGCCAAAGCGGGTGACGATGTTGAAGGAGCAGAAGAAGCAACTGAGGAAGAAGCAACTGAAGAGTAATTCAGGCGCTTTTACATGCTCTTAGCATAAAAAAGAGAGGTGTAAGCATGGTGCTTTACACCTCTCTTTGTATTATACAGGTATGAAAGAACAGTTAACGGTTTCTCTCCTGCAAACAGAACTGGCTTGGGAAGACCCTGCGGCTAACTTCCGGTATATAGATACAATGCTTTCCCGCCTGCGGGCCGGGCAGACGGATCTCGTTATTTTACCCGAGATGTTTACGACCGGCTTTTCTATGAATGCCGCTGAGCTGGCAGAGCCTACGCAGGGAAAAGCCTACCACTGGATGGCTGAAAAAGCGGCACGATTACAAGCAGTGGTGACCGGAAGTTTTATTGCCGAAGTATCCGGGCAATACTATAATCGGCTACTGTGGGTACGCCCCGATGCATCCTTTGTGCATTACGACAAGCGCCACCTGTTCACCCTGGCTGGGGAAGAAAAAATCTATCGGCCCGGACAAGCCCATCTTTTGGTAGAGCTCAGGGGCTGGACCATCATGCCACTCATCTGCTATGATCTCCGGTTTCCAGTTTGGAGCCGCAATACAATAGGGTATGATTTGTTGCTCTACGTTGCCAACTGGCCTAGTAAAAGGCGGGTGGCCTGGAAAAGCCTACTTGCAGCGAGGGCTATCGAAAACCAAGTGTATACTATAGGTGTCAATCGGGTTGGTGAAGATGGCAACGGCTACCCACATGCCGGTGACTCTTCGGTGTTTGACTTTGAGGGCACACCACTACTGCAAGCGACAGACGTAGAAAGTGTTTTCACCCTGACGCTTGACCCGGATAAACAAGATCATTTTCGCAGCAAACTACGTTTTCTGGATGACCAGGATCCTTTCGAATTACATGGTGTGCAATAGTTATACTTTGTTGTAAGGCAGAAAATGAAAAAACCGGGCTGACGTTAGAAAAAGTAGTATACCCTGATTTTATCTATCGACACGACTTCATAACGCAAGTACAGATGCATTACTTTCTTCCCCGCTCCATACAGCTGGCCATTGCCCTGGCAGGATCAATCCTGCTCAGTGCCTGTGGCATTTTCTCCAGTGAGTATAATTTAAATGCTTCACGTGGGGGCCGCCCGGCAGAAGACCGCCCGTTGTACGAATCAGACAACCAGCCTTCTGCTGACAATGATACTGCTTCGGATGAAGATGCCGGGGAAGACAGGGAGTTGATATTCGAGGACGATACCGAAACCGAGCCTGATAATAAAACCTCAGAGCTTCCCGATATTCCCAAAACGGAAGAAGCCTTGCTCCGGCAGGAAGCAGTGAACTATGCCAAAACTTTTATGGGCACAAAGTATAAGCTGGGGGGCACCACCCCTCGAGGTGGCTTTGACTGCTCGGGCTTCACCTCCTATGTAATGAAAAAGGTGGATGTAGCCATTTCGCGAACCTCACAGGCACAAGAGAATAATGGAAAGAAAGTACGCTTAAAAAAAGTGCAGCCTGGCGATCTGATATTTTACCGGCGTTCCCCACTGGGAAAGGTCTTCCATGTATCATTGGTTGTCGCCAACAAGGAAGATGGTATTTATGTTATTCATAGTACTTCCAGGGGAGTGGTGATCGATAATGTCACCAAATCGAGCTACTGGTCGCCAAAAATCTCATCAGCACGAAGTGTCTTTTAACTCCTTGCTGTATAATACGAAATCCAAATTTGTGTCACGAATCCAAGTCGAAGGTCTTTGATGGCTGCGACCCACCTATGGTTTCTAAGCATTTTCGTATTTTGCCGGTTGAGATTATAGTAGCTTATAAGAGCGTGTTAGGATTTTGGTCTTCTAGTCGAAATCTGACATTTTTTTGATTAGACAAGGAACGAAAACCGGAGTTTAGCTGTACAGGCTGACCGAAAACTCAAAACCCTCATTGACAATCAATGAATTATAGGTTGAAAAGTAGAGTATTCACCTATTCTCGGTCAGCCTGTGTAGCTAAATAGCCTGTCCCGCAGCATTGCGGGAAGGATTTTCGAGACGAAGTATAACCAAAAAAGTGTCCCGGTGCACCGGGACAGACCGATTACTAAAGTCCTAACACGCTCTAAACTACTTTTCATCAAAACAAACATTCCCACCGTTTGCTCCCTGGCTAACGGGGGAAAAACCAAAAAGTAATTACATGATAAATCTAATACTATTTGGCCCTCCGGGTTCAGGTAAAGGGACACAAGCAACGAAGCTCGTAGAAAAGTACAGCCTGCTGCACATTTCTACTGGTGACCTCTTCCGTTACGAAATGGGCAACGACACGCCACTCGGTAAAAAGGCCAAAAGCTACATTGAGAAAGGTGAACTCGTGCCGGATAGCGTAACGGTAGGCATGCTGCGCAACAAAGTAGAAGCCAACCCTGATGTGGCGGGCTATATTTTTGACGGCTTTCCACGCACAACACCACAGGCAGAAGCCCTGAATGAGCTTCTTAGCGAAAAAGGCGAAGCCGTATCTTCCCTCATCATGCTGGACGTGCCCGACGAAGAGCTCGTCAATCGCCTGCTGGAGCGTGGTAAAACCTCCGGCCGAAAAGATGACGCCAATGAGCGTATCATCGGTAACCGCATAGAAGTCTACAAAAGCGAGACCACTCCTGTATTCGACTTCTACGCCGCCAAAGACAAAGCGGTGAAAGTCGATGGTGTAGGCAGTATCGAGGAAATATTCGACCGCCTGTGCGCAAAAGTTAACACCCTTTAAGAATTTCACTTTCGCCCTAACCAAATTTTCAATATGTCCGGAAACTTCGTCGATTACGTAAAAATTTGTTGCCGCTCTGGAAAAGGCGGCGCGGGCTCAGCGCATTTGCTACGCAATAAACTGACCGCAAAGGGTGGCCCTGATGGTGGTGACGGTGGCCGGGGCGGGCACATCCTACTGCGGGGCAATCGTAATGTGTGGACACTACTCGCACTAAAATACCGTAAGCACATCCTGGCCGGCAGCGGTGATAATGGTAGTAGCAATAATAAGTTTGGTGCAGACGGCGAAGATATTATCCTGGAAGTGCCGCTTGGCACAGTGGCTAAAGATGCTGAAACCGGCGAGGTCGAGTTTGAAATCACCGAGCACAACGAAGAGCGTGTCCTGCTAAGCGGTGGCCGGGGCGGACTGGGCAACAGCCATTTTAAAACGTCCACCAACCAAACTCCACGGTATGCACAACCGGGGGAGCCCGGCCAGGAATCCTGGAAAATCCTGGAACTAAAAACACTGGCTGATGTAGGGCTCGTAGGGTTCCCGAACGCGGGTAAGTCCACCCTGCTTTCCGTCATTACTGCCGCCAAACCCAAAATTGCCAATTACGCCTTCACCACCCTGGTCCCCAACCTCGGCATCGTCTCTTACCGCGATAGCCGCTCCTTCGTCATGGCCGATATCCCCGGAATCATCGAAGATGCGCATCAGGGCAAAGGGCTGGGCTTCCGGTTCCTGCGGCACATCGAGCGCAATGCGACCTTGCTCTTCATGATTCCCTGCGATACCGAGAATATCCGAAAGGAGTACGATATCCTCCTCAACGAGCTGCAACAGTACAACGAAGAGCTAATACACAAACCCCGCATCCTGGCCATCACTAAAAGTGATATGCTGGACGAGGAGCTTAAGGAAATGCTAAAGGCAGAATTGCCGGATGATCTACCCGCAGTATTCATCTCCTCCGTAGCCCAGCAAGGGCTGCAGGAACTAAAAGATTTGCTTTGGACTACTATTTCTGAGTATAAAGCCATTGACGAGGCCCGGAAGCAAAGTCACTTCCCGGATTGGGGGGAGGAGGAGTAACGAGAGTACTACTTTGATTATAGGTACTTCCCTTTTAAAGCTCTGTGTAAACAGCCCGTTCGTCTACAGTCGGCTAATCCTTCCTATTCCCAGCCTGATCACTTCGCCACCCCCTGCCGCAACAACCTGGCAATCGCCTCCTTCTTCAGGCCTTTGCCAATAACCACTAATGTGGAAAGGCTATCCGCTGGGAGCGGTGCAGGCATAGGGGTGATCTGCAGTGTCTTTCCGGTCGACTGAAGTAGGTAGTGCTTCCCGTCTTCCTTGCTTTTCACAATACCCTTGATACGGTAAATCTGCTTTGCATAAAGCATCAGGCTTACCGTCAGTACGTGCCGGAGCTGGTTGAGGTCGAAGGGCTGGTCGAAGGTATGGGCAGTGGAGGAAATATCAGACTGCTGAAGATGACCCGTTGCTTTGGGTTTTGCAGCAGCCGTTACGCTGGCGGGTAGTTGGAAAGACATACGGGAACGCCGGGTTTCCAGCCAGGAAACCGGTATGCTGCCGTCTTCACTGGGCACCACCGGCGCGAAGGGGTTTAGATGGCGAAGCCGGTCGCGGGCTTCCGCAATTTGTGCCCCTGTGGCTTCCTGCATTTTATTGAGGACCAACAGATCGGCAGCAGTAATTTGCCGGCTGACTTCTTCGGCTTCCCCGAGGCGCTCGGCTACATTCGTCGCATCCACCACGCCGATAACCTGAGCCAGCTCGTAGCGTTGGCTGATATCTTTGCGCAAAAAGATACCCGCCAGGCTTCCGCTATCGGCTACGCCGGTGGCTTCAATAAACAGGTGATCGGGCACCGGGTCCTCGTGGACCAGCTCCGTGAGTACATCAAACAACTCATCGTCAAGCGAGCAGCAGATGCAGCCGTTGTTAATCTCGTACACATCGCCGGAGTATTGCCGCACCAATCCGCCATCAATCGACACCTGCCCGAATTCATTTTCAATGACCACATTATTCCGACCTTTCAGCTGATACAGCAGGCCATTGAGCAGGGTGGTCTTGCCCGCCCCCAGAAAGCCAGTCAGTATCGTTACCTGTATCTTTTCCATACGCTTACATTAAAAAGGCCCGGGATCCATTTCCCGGGCTGCTATATATTGAATTAGTATGAAAAAACAAACCTTTGAAATGCAACGTTGTTGCAATAATTTTCATTGTCCTTCCCTTCCTTTCAACCTAATCCCCCTCAATTTTGTACATTTGAAAGGCATTTAAATCATAAACTGCGCAGCATGGTCCGGGAAGAAGATATTTTCCAGAAACTGGAATCGCACCAACTACGGAAGACCGCTTTCCGAAAGGAAGTCCTGGAGCTTTTCATGGCTTCTGAAGGCGAGGCGCTCTCCAATCAGGAACTTGAGTCACAACTCGACAATCCGGACCGTATTACCCTGTACCGCACTCTGAAAGCATTTGAGGACAAGGGGCTCATCCACCTGGCGGCGGACAGCGGTGGCATCAGCCGGTACGCACTTTGTCTGGCCGACTGCACCACGCACGCTCACCACGATCAGCATGCTCACTTTCAATGCCACCACTGTGGTAAGACGATTTGCCTGGAGGGAGAGGTCATCATCCGGGCACAAGCCCCGAAGGGCTATAAAGTCGAACGGGAAAACCTGATTCTCGAAGGCGTCTGTGAGGAGTGCCTGAATTCCTAATCCGTAACAGCTACTTCAAAAACTACGGGGACTGCTGTATTCCGCACACCATCGTGTGCATCTATCCGAAACTGATAATTCCCAGCTTTCAGCGTCTGTGGAATGGTATATTCTAAATCGAAATTGTAATCTTTCTCTACGGCAGCACCAAATACTGCATAGGCATCTGTGCCAAAGGTATTACCGGAGCTCAGGTCTGTGTAGCTTAGGAAAACCACCCCATTGCCGCCTTCGCTCAGGGAGTAATTGTCCGTTACCGTGCCGGAAAAAGTAAGGGCACTACCCTTTGCAGCCGAAAAGCTAAGTTCCGCCGGGGCAATTACTGCAAGCTCCGGGGCAGTCTCATCGGTAGGGTTGACCGCCTTGATGCTGTAAAAATTAGCCAAAGGGTTATCGTTGCCCGCTTCGTCCAGCACTTGTATCTGGAAGTGATAAATACCCGCTGTAACATTCTGTGGCGCCGACAGCTGAAGTCCTTCCTCGGCTGCTTCACCCGATAGCGCTTCAATATTCAGCACGGTCCAGTCTTCCGTCTGACTGCTTACATCGGGTACAGCCACACCCGGTGAGGCCACGCCGCCGTGCCCGTGGCAGTCAAAGTTATTATGGATATCCACTTTGTACTGCGACAATGACCGGTCGTCGGTAAAACGCAGGTTGGCGGCTAGCATTTCCCCACCCAGAACGGTGAAGACGGAATCCTCCATACCACCACAAACTGCTCCGGGTGCCGGGGCGGGCGCAAAGGATATGATCTGCATGGACGGCGCAGAGACATCCACATCGTCGGATCCGCCGCAACTCCAGGCGAGCAGGGCTAGAAGTAGGGCACTGCTTAAAACTGATTTTAGCTGATACATAAGTTTGAAAGCTTGTATTGTTGTATTCTTGCCTAAAGGTAACCTCCTTTAATGCAACTATGTTGCATTAACTGCGTTATTTTAGCGTCCTTCCGGATAGAGTGCAGAGGGACTAAGGATTTGAAATTGCAATCACGACTATGACCATTGCAAAATATATACTGATTTTACCGGCTGTACTGCTCTTGCAGTCCGCTGCAGCGCAAGTTGCCGGCCGGGTAACGGATCAGCAGGGCATACCGCTTACCGGAGCAACGGTGCAGCTGCTGCCCGACAGCCTTGTGCGCATTGCGGATGCGGAAGGAAGGTTTCAGTTCAGTACCCTGTCCACGGGAGCGCATCAGCTCCGGGTGTCTTTTGTAGGGTACAAAACGAGGGAGCAGCTCATCCGCTACGAAGGCGCACCTCTCCGGCTCCCGCCTATCATCCTGCAGGAAGCGCAGGAACTACTGGAAACCGTTGTCGTCACCGAAGAGCACGCCAAGCAGGAAGAAACCCTCGCCACCGAGCACTTTACCGGAGCAGTGATTGAGGAAAACCTACAGGGCACCTTCGCACAATCTATCGACAAACTTCCCGGGCTCAGCGCCATCAACGTGGGAACAGGGATCGCCAAACCGGTCATCCGCGGCTTGTCTTCCAACCGTATCATCGTCAACAATCAGGGTATCAAACAGGAAGGGCACCAATGGGGAGCCGACCACGGGCTGGAGATCGATCAGTTTGGGGTAGAGCGGGTGGAAATCATCAAAGGGCCGGCTTCTTTGCAGTACGGCTCAGACGGGCTGGGCGGTGTCATCAACATCATGCCGGGGCGGGTACCGCCGGAGGGCGTCATCATGGGCAGCATCATGGGCCTGCACCGTACCAATAATGCCCACTGGGGCGGCTCCGCCAAACTCGGGTTCAACCTCAATGGCTTTTTCACACAAGCGCAGTACAGCCATCAGGAGTTTGCCGACTACCGGGTGCCGGCAGAAACATTCGACTACAATACCTTCACCCTGCCCATTATCGATGAGCGGCTCAAGAATACGGCTGGAAAGGAAAATACCATCAGCGTGACCACCGGGCTCAACCGGAGCTGGGGCATCACCCGACTGACCTTCAGCCGGTATCAGTTGGAAGCCGGGCTGTTCTCGGGCGCGGTGGGCATTCCCCGCTCCTACGCCCTGACCGACGATGGCAACCACCGGGACATTGACATTCCCAAACAGGAAGTCGAGCATACCCGCCTCAGCCTGCATCAGGACCTGGTGCTACCGCAGGGGCACGTCAATATCAATCTGGGCTATCAGCGTAACCTGCGGCAGGAGTTTTCCTTTCCGGAATTCCACAGCATTCCCAGTTCGCAGATTGACCCCGGCAATACGCTTGGGCTACAGTTCCTGCTGGAAACCTTTAGTGCCGACCTCCACTACGAGCGGGAGGGCACCAATGGCTGGCGAGAGGTCTACGGCGGCAACGCGCAGTGGCAGTTCAATGAGCGGGCGGGCTTTGAGTTCCTGTTGCCGGACTTCCGCACCTTCCGGGCAGGGGTGTTTGGACTGGTAGAAAAGCAGCTCTCCGAAGACCTGCTCGCCAATGGCGGACTGCGCCTCGACTACGCCACCAACGATACGGAATTCTACCGGCAGTGGGTGTGGGACAGCAACGAGAACATCATCGATTCACTCATCGCGCCGTTCACCACGCCTGAGTTTTTCAACTGGTCGGCCTCGGCAGGGCTTTCCGCCACGCTTTGGGAAGACCGTGCCCAGTTAAAAGCCAATATCGGCAAGAGCTTCCGCGTACCTTATCCCGCCGAGACGGTTTCCAACGGCATCCACCACGGGACGTTCCGCCACGAGATAGGCACGCCCGGGCTGGACTCCGAGCACGGCTATCAGCTCGACCTGAGCCTGGAGTGGGAGCGGCCCCGCTTTTCCGGCATGGTCGCGACTTACTTCAATTACTTTGACAATTACATCTACCTCGGCCCGACTTTCCCGGCCCGCTTTTCACCCCTGCCAGAGTCCGGCCAGGTTTTCCAGTACCGGCAGGACGATGCCATCTACACCGGCTTTGAGGTGCAGTACGACTGGGACTTCCTTCCCCGCTGGCGCTTTTCGCAAACCGGTGATTTTGTACAAAGCTATAACATCCGCACCCAACTGGCGCTGCCCTTCACGCCGCAACCCTCGGTGCAGAGCAGCCTCCGCTACACTACGGAGCCCCCGAACAGCCGGGTGGCCTCCTTCTACGCTGAGGTCAGCCATCAGTACGCCTTTGCTGCCAAAGGGCGCTACCGCATCGACCGGTCGGAGCGCGCTACGCCAGCCTATCAGCTTTTCGGGGCAGCGCTGGGGTTGAAGTTGCACTGGTTCGGTCCACAGCCGCTGCAATTCAATGTGCAATTGCAGAATGCCCTGGATGTCTTCTACCTCAATCACCTGAGCCGCTACCGCCTCATCAATGTACCAGAGCAGGGGCGCAACGTCAATATCAGCCTGAAAGTGCCTTTTTGGGGGCGGCTGAAACAGTAGTCTTTCAAATAATCTCCCGCATTTTTCGCAACTTCGCAGCATGAAGACATCCCTGCTCGAGAAGCACTTATCAGACCTTTTTGAAGAATGGGCCGGTGTCAGCCCGGAGCTGATGCTACCCCTTGCGCCCTCTGGCTCGGCGCGCATTTACTACCGCCTGCAGTACGATGGCAAAAGCGCTATCGGTACTTACAGCCCCAGCCGGCAGGAGAACGAGGCGTTTGTGGCCTTTTCCCGCCATTTCCACGCTAAAGGGCTGCCGGTGCCCGAGATTTATGTAGAACGGCTGGACGATAATGTCTACCTGCAGGAGGACCTCGGGGCAACCACCCTCTACAGTTACCTGCTGCAGCGCGACGACAGCCCCTTCCCCAACCACCTGATGACCATCTACAAGCGAGTGGTGGAAGAACTGGCGCGGGTGCAGATCAAGGGCGGCCAGGGGCTGGACTACAGCAAGTGCTTCCCCCGCGCTGTCTTTGACCAACAGTCGATGCTCTGGGACTTCAATGCCTTCAAGTATCAGTTTCTGAGGCTGGCTGGCACCGATTTTGACGAGCAGCGGCTGGAGAAAGACGCCCACCGCTTGGCTGATTTTCTGCTGGAAGCCGGCACCGATCATTTCATGTACCGCGATTTTCAGTCCCGCAACATTATGGTGCGGAGCGGCAAGCCGTTCTTTATCGATTATCAGGGCGGGCGACGTGGCGCTTTGCAGTACGACCTGGCCTCCCTCCTTTATCAGGCCAAGGCCAATATCCCGGACGAACACCGGGAAGCCCTGCTCGATCACTACCTCGACATCGCCACCCGGCTTACCCACATCGACCGGGCGGCATTCCGGCGCTACTACTACGGCTTTGTGCTGATGCGCAGTGTGCAGGTGTTGGGGGCGTACGGACTACGGGGGCTGTACGAGCGTAAGGAGCATTTCCTTAAAAGCATCCCCTTCGCGCTCGATAATGTACAGGAGCTTTTCAATCAGGACCGCATAGCTGTGGAACTGCCAGAGTTAAAAAAAGCCATCGGGCAAGTAGTCGCTTCCGGGCAGTTTGAGCCTTTTGACACGGAGCGAGGTGAACAAAGCCTGCTCACGGTGCGCATCCATAGCTTTTCCTACAAGAAAGGCGGCATCCCGCCCGACCCCTCCGGCAATGGCGGCGGCTTCACTTTCGACTGCCGGTTCCTGCACAATCCCGGGCGCTATGAGCCGTATAAACAGCTCACTGGCCGGGACGAGCCGGTGATCAATTTCCTGCAGCACCACAGCAAGATGGGGGGATTTCTGAACGATGTTTTCCGCATTGTAGATGAAGCGGTGGAGAACTATATTGAGCGCAGCTTCACCAACCTGATAGTCAGCTTTGGCTGTACGGGCGGGCAGCACCGCTCGGTCTATGCGGCGGACGCCCTGTCTAAACATCTGAAAGAGAAGTACGGGGTGGCGTTGGAGTTAGAGCACATTGAGCAGGAAAAGAAAAACTGGATTAATAAGTAGGTTTAACTCAACACCCCCTGCATGAGCTCCTCAAACTCCGCAGGTACTTTGAAGAGGCTATCGTTGTAAGTCGTAGCACGGAAGCGCAGGTTGTACACCCGGTCGTTGCGGTGCTCCAGCTCGATCATGATATTGCCAAAGTGCTGCACGAAGCGCCCATCGGATTCCTGATTGCTACGGATGCTCAGCCCGGGCTTCAGATAATGCCGCTCGACCGTTTCCACCCAGCTCGACCGCTGATAGCTCCGTCGGTCTGAAATCTGCGTACGGTACTTCAATGCCAGCACCTGCTCTTTGAGGTAGTCAAAAAAGTGCTGCACATCCCGCTGACTGTAGCCGGTCTGACTAAAATGGATCACAAAGCCTTTGGAGGAAGGTGTGTTGAGAAAATCCAGCGCCTCGTCAATATCATCCGGGCGGATTCGGTAGATCGTATACTGCTCGTTAAGCCAGTTGACGAGGCGGCGCAGCACCAGCGTTTCCTTCCAGAATTGGTAGTCCTCCTGCTCGGTGTCGCTGCGCTCTATCATCTCATGGATAAGCGGTTGGGAAGGCGAACTTTCCTCCGCCTGCTGGAATAGATTCTTGAAATAAGACCACAGCTTATCCATCGTGCTTTTGGAATGTTCAACAGCGGGGCGGGCGGTTTGTTTTGGATAGGGGAAGTTGTCCATCCTGGATGAGCTACAGGAACTCTGAAAAGAGCAGGGCATTTGGCTTGGGGAAACTTTTCAGGTTGGGCAGCACAGGGTAAGTTAGGGCGTACCCCATACCTGGGCTCGCTCTAACAGGCTGGCACTGGCGCTCTCCCTTCGCCGGGCGGGCACTGCCGGGCTGTGCGCGTTAAGTTAGGGCGTACTCCAGGCTTTGGCTCGCGTTTAAAGTACACCCTAACCAGCTTGACGGCTCGACCGGCACCGCTTGATCGATCACGGCACCGCCTCTCCGACGTAAGTTAGGGCGTACCCCAGGCTTTGGCTCGCGTTTAAAGTACACCCTAACAGGCTTGACGGCGCGACCGGTGCTGCTTGCCCAACCACGACACCACCTTTCCAACGTAAGTTAGGGCGTACCCCAGGCTTTGGCTCGCGTTTAAAGTACACCCTAACAGGCTTGAGTTCTTTATCTTTGAACTCTTTAACCTTGAGCACTTTAACCTTTATCCCTGACAACCACCCGCACCACCTGCAAAGACCGCCCGGAACGGTCCATAAGCCGTAAAAAATACACCCCCGTGGGCCAGTCCCCAACCGGGACATTTTGGAGGGGCAGATGATCAAGCGCGTGCTCCGCAAGGGGCCGGCCGTACGCATCCAGCCATTGTGCCCGTGCTGCCTGTGGGTTGTCTGTTAAAGCCTCCAACTGAAGGGCTTCCCCTCCGGAAACCGGATTGGGATAGGCACGGTAAGCGCTTACGCGGGAAGGCTGAGCCGCAACCTCCTCTACATCTACAAACTGCAAGCCCTCCTCACAGTTGGGGTGGTAGCAGCCGGCGCTGTCTAGTTTTAGGAGCCAGGCGACTGAATATAGGGCTACGGTATCTTCTACGTAACCTCCAAGAATTAGACCCCCATCTTCAGTTTCAAGCCCACACCGTAACTGTCCGAGATGGAAACCTTCCGTATTGTCCAGATACATTCTTTCCCAGTTTAGCTCACCTTGCTGTGTCATAGAAAAAACCCAGCCTACCCCACCGTAGAAATCTTCCCCTTCATAGGTATTTGAATCTCCTACGCCTATAATGTTGCCGGCTTCCGTTTGGAATAAGTCTGTAATATAATTGCCAAGGCTGACAAACTCAAAGTCGTACTGCTGCAAGACTTCGCCCTCCGGGCTGATCCATAATAAAATGGGGGCCCGTCTAATCCCTTGCCCGATTTCTCGAAAAAAGGAAACGAGCAATTGACCGTTATCCAGTTCAATTACATTCTCTGATGGAGCGCCCGATAAATAATACTCTCCAATGGTAGTAGTCCAAAGCTCATTGCCTTCCTGGTCTATACACAGGAGCCGTAGCCGTTTGTCTACTCCGGAGCCACAGGATTGGTAGGAAAGACACTCTCTATAGACAATTACTACATTGCCATTTTCTAACACCTCAAAATCCCGGCTCCTGATTAGACCGTTGTCCCCAGCGTAGAAGCGCTCCCATAGGATGTTGCCCTCTAGGTCTAATGCCATTACCCACACTTTCTCTTCACCCGGGGAAAATGTTCCATGATCGCCATGAACAATAAGTGTACTATCATTGAGAAGGTCGATACCAAAGAGATGATCCTCATAATTGCTTCCAAAGGATTTAAGCCACAAGCTATCGCCGTTTAAGTCTTGTTTTAGAAGAAACCCATCAGGATAAACACTAGGTTCCTCAATAATAGTCCCAACAAAAAACAGACTGCTATCATTGACCACCATTCCTTGATTTCCTGCCACCAAACTAACTGCAACATAGTTATCATTGGTAGTGGAAGACTGCCAAAGGACGTTTCCTTCAATGTCTGTCCTTGCAGATTTATGGACGTAGGTATAACTAGGCGGTGGAGCAGTCAAGACACTTAGTAAGTAAGTTGAATCTTTCTCGCGTATGGAGCCAATACTCTCAACGCCGGCTAGGTAAAGTGCTTTAGAAAACGGAGCCTGTCCGAAAAGGGTGCCTTGCATAAATACTAAACAAAAGAGTATGAACCAAAGCTGTTTCATAATTTGATATTGTAAAACAGCAGTGAGGGTGGAAGCCCTCACTGCCGTGTATAGATTTAAAAAAGTTACTTGACCATCGCTTTCAGCGTACTGATGCGTTTTCCTTCCGATACGACTTCAAAGAAGTACAAGCCTGTAGGCTGTGTACTTAAATCAATTTCAAAACGCTGTCCTTCCTGAAATTCCAGGCTATGGATACTACGTCCTGCCAAGTCTCTGATTTCAATCAGGATGGGCTCCGCGTAATATTGACCGAGGTTTAAAGTGAATGCTCCGGAAGAAGGATTGGGAGCAATACTTATGCCAGCAATCGTGTTGTTTGCTTCTGTTTCCGGAAGCTCAACTTCAAATGGCAACTGATAATCCGGCCAAAACTGCCGGTCTAACAAAAGGCCCAGCAAAGCCCGTGCATAAATGCTTTCGGGTGCTGATTGGGTCCTCTGCTGGGGGGGGGAAGTAAAAATTCAGATTAAACATGTTAAGGTATTTAAAAGGATTTAGAAATACAGATAGACAGCGGCTGAAGAGATACGTACCCCTTTTTCAACAGTAACAGGAGCAGCTACAGATGAGCGTAGTACGTTTTTTATCAAGCGCATACCACAAGATAATATTTCAGCGCAAAGCTCCATTGCCAAATCAAAACTTTAACATTGTGAGGGCTATTTAGGGATCATTAACCTGGCTCAGCGCACCCGGTGAATGCCCCCGAAACGGCTAACCGTAGTACACCCGGTGAGACTCCCGCGCAAAACCTGACTTTAATCACCCACCCCAAATGACCGGCATCATCCGCGAGGGAAAAGCCACCCCCTAAATTTGCTCCATTGAATTGACCTCACAAACAAGACACACATGACTGCGCAGCAGCTGCTCGACAAGTACAACGTCGCCGTTCCCCGCTACACCTCTTATCCTACGGTACCTTACTGGGACCAATCCTGCCCCTCCACCGATGCGTGGAAAGGAAGTGTCCTGCAGGCTTTTGGCGAAAGCCGCGAAATCAGCCTTTACCTCCACCTGCCGTTTTGCGAAGCGCTCTGCACCTACTGTGGCTGCAATAAGCGCATCACCAAAAATCACGCTGTGGAGTCGCCTTACATCGAGGCGGTGCTCAAAGAGTGGGCGATGTACCGCGACCTGCTGCCGGACCGCCCTATCCTCCGGGAACTCCACCTGGGTGGGGGCACACCGACTTTCTTTGCACCGGAGAACCTACACTACCTGCTGTCCAGTATCCTGAAGGATGTGGACCTGGCGGAAGACTATGAGTTTGGCTTCGAAGCCCACCCGGGTACTACCTCGACCGAACATCTGTCTACCCTGCGCGACCTCGGCTTTACCCGCCTGAGCATCGGTATTCAGGATTTTGCGCCGGAGATTTTGGAGATCATCAACCGGAAGCAGACCTTTGAGGATGTGCGCTTCGTGACGGAAAAGGCACGGGAATTGGGCTACGAGTCCATCAACTACGACCTCATCTTCGGGCTACCGCTGCAAACCCGGGCGCACATCGCAGAGACTATCCGCAAGACCAAAGCCCTCGCCCCGGAGCGCATTGCCTTCTACAGCTACGCCCATGTCCCCTGGATCAGTCCTGCCCAACGGGCCTACTCCGAGAATGATTTGCCGAAAGGCAAGGATAAGCGTGCCCTCTACGAGCTCGGCCGGGATCTGCTGGAAGAAGCCGGTTACGTGGAAATCGGCATGGACCACTTTGCACTGCCCAAAGACAGCCTTTGCCAGGCGATGCAGGATGGCTCCCTCCACCGGAGTTTCATGGGTTACACCCCATTCACCACCAATCTCAACCTGGCCCTGGGCGCTTCCTCCATTAGCGATAGCTGGGGCGCTTTTGTGCAGAATGAGAAGAAAATCGAGCGCTATCAGGAGCTGGTCAATGCCGGGGAGCTGCCCATCGTGAAGGGGCACCTGCTGACGGAAGAAGACCGCACCCTGCGGCAGCACATTCTCAACATCATGTGCCGTTACCGCACGAATTGGGAAGATGCCAACCTGCAGTGCGAAGCGCTCTACGCCGGGCTGGACCGTATGGACGAGCTGGAAGCCGACGGGCTGATCATCCGGCGGCCTTTTGAGCTGGAAGTGACTGATGTTGGTAAGCCGTTTATCCGTAACGTCTGTATGGCATTGGATGCCCGCTACTGGCATAAAAAACCTGAAGGCCAGCTCTTCAGTCAGGCGGTGTAGTGATCAGTCCGGGCAGTTTTACATAGAAAGGTCAGTGGTTTATCATCCGTATTGACCAATTACTTGTTACTTTTGATGAACTTTTAACCACAAACCGGTTGATTATGCATTGGAAAGTTGGATTGTACCTCCTTGTACTGGCGTCCATCAGTTGGTCTTGCCAACCGACAAACCCCAATTACCAGGAAGACATCAATGATGCCGCTTACTTTCATGAGTCCATGAAAAAGCTGAGCGATGTGATTGTGTACGATATTTTCTCGCCCCCGGTCGCAAGCCGTATTTACGCTTATGCGAGCATTGCCGGTTACGAAGCCATGCAGCCGGAGTACCCGGAGTACAAAACCCTGGCGGGTCAGCTCAGTGGCCTCGAGCCGTTGCCACAACCGGAAGAAGGGCAGGTCTACTGTCATCCCCTCGCGTCTCTGCACGCCTTTCTGAAAGTGGGTAAAGCCCTCACCTTTTCTGAAGATAAAATGGATGCCTACCAGGAAGAACTGTATCAGCGCCTCGACAGCATACACGTGCCCGAAGACGTATGGGACCGCTCCCTGCTGTACGGAGAAGCCGTGGCCGACCACATCCTGGACTGGGCAGACAAGGACATGTACAAGCAAACGCGGACCTACCCAAAATTCTCCATCAATGACGACCCTGCCCGCTGGCAGCCTACCCCACCCGACTACATGGACGGCATTGAGCCCCACTGGCGGGAAATCCGGACCCTGGTGCTGGAATCACCACAGCAATTTACCCCACCACCGCCTACTGAATTCAGCACAGAAAAGGACAGTAAATTCATGAAGGAGACGATGGAGGTCTATAATGTGCTGGCGGTCAGAGACACCACCGAAAATCAGGAGCGTATTGCGATTGCCAAATTTTGGGATTGCAATCCCTACGTCTCCCACCACACCGGCCACGTGATGTTTGCGACTAAGAAAATTACCCCCGGTGGCCACTGGATCGGCATTGCCAAAATCGTTTGTGAGCAGGATGACGCCAGCTTTATGAAGAGTGCAGAAGCTTACACGCTGACGTCTATCGCTCTGTTCGATGCCTTTATCAGCTGCTGGGACGAAAAATACCGGAGCAATCTCATCCGCCCCGAGACTGTCATCAATAAATACATCGACGAAGACTGGGTACCGGCGCTGCAAACACCGCCTTTCCCGGAGCACACGAGTGGACATAGCGTCATCTCCCGTGCGGCTGCGGTCGCACTGACCTCTATTTTTGGCGATGACGTTACCTTCAACGATACCACTGAAGAAGAGTACGGCCTACCGGCACGTCCATTCAATTCCTTCTACCATGCTTCCGAAGAGGCTGCCGTCAGCCGCTTGTACGGCGGTATTCACTATCGACCTTCCATAGATTATGGTGTGGCACAAGGTGAAGTGGTTGGCAAATATATCGTCAAAGAACTACAGCTGAAGCAGCAGCTGAGCTCCAAGTAATTGATGCCGGGGCTGGATCGCAAACTCACGCTCTACGGGCTTACCATGATCGCGGTGGGCTTATGCATCGGTAGTGGTATCTTTGTCACGCCCTACGAGGTGGCAGCGGCAGTGCCCCACCAAGGCATTATCCTGCTGGTTTGGATACTCGGCGGGCTGATTGCGCTCACGGGAGCATTGACTTTTGCAGAACTAGGCGGTATGTTCCCGACCGCCGGTGGTGTATATGTCTTCCTGCGGGAAGCTTACGGGCCGTTTGCCGTTTCCATCTTTGGCACGATTGGTCTTTACACCATGTCCGCACCGCGCATCTACTTTGCGATGGCAAGAGATAAGGTGTTCGTGCTCATCAGTACCGCTTTTGTACTCAACACCCTCTACCAGCGGCCTGCACAAGCCTGGGCCGGGCTCTTTATGCTTGGTCTTGGTATGGCCACCTTTCGGCTTTTCCGCTATAAATAGTCCTGTAAACTGGGCTACCGTGCCCAAAATCCTTATTTTACCTGTAAATCGGAATGACATGAACGCCCTCAAGACAAAAGCGACATTAAAAGATAAAGTACAACGAATAGCCAAAGACATTCACAGTGACATCATCTCGGTCCGCCGCTATTTGCATCAGCATCCGGAGCTCTCCTATCAGGAGACAAACACCGGGCAATATATTGCAGCGCAGCTGAAAGCGATGGGCATACCCTGTGAGCATGGTGTTGCAGAAAATGGTGTCGTTGGCCTAATCCACGGCCGCAACGGCAGCGGTAAAGTAGTGGCCCTGCGGGCTGATATTGATGCCCTGCCTATCACCGAGGCCAACGAAGTACCTTACAAGTCCAAAAACGAGGGTGTCATGCACGCTTGCGGCCACGATGTACATACCTCCTCCCTACTGGGCGCTGCCCGTATTCTCAACACCCTGAAGGAGGAGTTTGACGGTACCATCAAGCTAATCTTTCAGCCTGCTGAAGAGCGCCTGCCCGGCGGGGCTTCTATTATGATCAAAGAAGGCGTACTGGAAAACCCCAGGCCCGGGACCATCATTGGGCAGCATGTGCACCCGCCTCTGGAGGTCGGCAAAATTGGTATGAAAGCCGGACAATACATGGCTTCCGCCGATGAGTTATATGTTTCCGTCAAAGGCAAGGGCGGGCACGGTGCCCTGCCAATGGACTGCATTGACCCGGTCGTTATCACGGCGCACATCATCACAGCCCTGCAGCAGATTGTAAGCCGTAATGCCGATCCTGGAACTCCGTCTGTACTGACCTTTGGCCACATTGCCTCCACGGGTGGCGCGACCAACGTCATCCCTAACGAAGTCAAGCTCAAGGGCACCTTCCGGACGATGAACGAAACCTGGCGCTTTCAAGCCCATCAGCGTATGAAGAAAATGGCCGAAAGTATTGCAGAAGGCATGGGTGGCAGCTGTGAATTTGACATACAGGTCGGCTACCCTGTGCTTTACAATCACGAGGCGTTGACGCATAAAGTACGGGCCCGCGCAGAAGCTTATCTTGGCAAAGAAAATGTAGTGGAACTGCCGATCCGTATGACCGCTGAGGACTTTGCCTACTATTCACAGGAAATGCCGGCTTGTTTCTACCGCCTGGGCACCGGCAACCCGGCAAAGGGCATTATCTCGCCAATACATACCAATACTTTTGATGTGGACGAGGACTGCCTCGCCCTAAGCACCGGGCTCATGGCCTGGCTGGCCCTTCAGGAACTCGAGGAATAAATAATGGCAAAGCACAATGACATTGGCAAGGCAGGCGAAGCTATCGCCAGGCGCTATCTGCAGGAACGGGGCTACCGTATCCTGGAAGAAAACTGGCGCTACCGCCGGGCGGAAGTCGACCTCATCGCTATGGATGACCGTACGCTGGTCTTCGTGGAAGTCAAAACCCGCAACACCACAGCCTTCGGAGAGATCGAAGACTTCGTAACCCGTAAAAAAGAGAACCTGCTGACCGCCGCTGCCCATGCTTATATTGATCACATCGACCACGACTGGGAAGTGCGTTTCGATATTATAGCTATCCTCTACCTTGATGCGCAAGCTTACAGCGTCAAGCATCTGGAGGATGCCTTCTTCCCGGGGCTGGAGTGACTCCCGGAGGTAATAAAATAGTACCTTTTACAACGCACTATCCCAGAATCGATACAACTCGTGCCCCGTCCCACCAGGTAGTAAGGCAGACAACTCGGCCAGCAATACGGCTTTTCGGGGAGCCAGGTACTGTTGCCGTTCCTGCAGGAAAAAGTCAGTAGCTATCCGCCGGCTTTCAGCCGTTAGGCTGCGGTCTTCGGTGATGCTCTCCCGCAAAAAATCAATGCCCTTTGCCCATGTTTTCAGGCCTGCCAGCTGTACCAGCACCAGGTAGGTTTCCATCTCCGCGCTTACGCCGGCAGCGGGCTCCAATTGCTGCAGGTTATAGAGAGCGGCTTCCAGATTGGCGGACGCACCATCCGTCTTATTAAATATCTGCTCCTGGTACTGCTGTTTAGCCGCTTCGAAGTTGACCAGCCCCATGTGGAAAGCAAAAAGATCGCTACGCACCTGGTCAAGCACAAGGATGTCCGGTAAGGCTTTCATCAGGGTTTCGTCCCGTGACATGCGGATGCCCTGCCGGCTTTCCAGCGATTTAAGGGCTTGCAAAGCTCTTCGGGCGGAGCGCTTAGCTGATTCGTAATCATTGAGCTTCCATTCACACAGGGCCTGCAGGGCAAAGGCATTGCCCAACAGGTTGTGCTTCTGGAGCGTACTGCGCTTCTTCACCGCTTTGCCGATATACCGGTAAGCAGAAGCATAAGAAAGCGTAGGAGACACAAATACATCCGATTGAGGGGAGAATCGCTGTTGGTTTTCGATAGTAGCCCCTTCATTAAAGGCTTGCTGTGCCAGATCAAGGTGGCGCATAGCACAGCCGGGCAGCAGCAAAGTGGCCGTGAGCCATAGGAGCATAAAGCGGGTCATAGATTTCATGGGTAACAGGTATTGAATGTTTAAGGAAGGGCGTCTCCGTTAATGTCCCCGATTTTAACAGCAATCATATCTGGTAACTGTACCGGCTGTGCGGGCAGGCCGTTTACTTCCAACACTTCAGGAAGGGGCATTTGCCATGGGTCTTCCGGGTTTGGGAAATCGTGGTCTACCGGTACCAGCCGCCAGCTGTCCTGACCCGGCAGTTCATTCTCAAGGCTCAGGATGAGTTTTTGCAGCTGAATCAAATCGAGGGTGGTGATGCTCTTGGAGGCGTTCGCGTCCGCGGCTATGCGCAAGTACGGGTTATCCAAAGGGGTAATACCCAGAATATGCTGGCTAATGAGAATCAGGTCAAAGGTCGACACGCCATTGCTATCATCCCCATCCTTGGTAAAGCCCAGGGTAAAGTTCTGCCCAAAAGGCAAACCGCTGACCGCATAAGTACCATTCTCCGTATCAAAAACGGAGCCTGTCTCCTGTATGGTTACAGTGGCATCTGTGGTGGCGCCAAAGGCTGTCCGGATTCCGCCGGAAATAACACCACCCAGTTGGGGCAGATCCTCCAGATTAATACTGTACATGGAGCGGCCGTAGGTGCCCGCGTAGAGGGTGCGTGTAGGCAGATGCAGGCTAAGGTCGCCAATCACCACCGGAGGCAGGCCTGTACCCAGGGGCTCCCAGATCAATCCATCGTTGTAGCTGATGTAAACGCCTACATCGTTGCCCAGGTACAGACGCTCGGGATGTTCGGGATCCACTATTATTTCATTAACTGGCACCTCGGGCAACCCTGAGGAGATATCCTCCCAGGTTTGACCACCATCTTCCGTCTTAAAGACGTGGGGCAGGTATTCATCAAACCGGTACCCTGAAAAGGTCACGTAGGCGACCAGGCTATCTACCGGGCTTGTAGCAACGCGGGTCACCCAGCGGTTAGGCAGACTACCGGAAACCTCTTCGAAGGTGAGGCCCCCATCTGTGCTTTTTTGTACAAACCCATTATCGGTACCTACATAAATGATATTGGTATCAACGGCTGAGATGGCTATGTCCGTGAGCGTACCATAGACCAGGTTCCCGGGTTCTTCCGGCCCCGTCAGATTACCGCTCAGAATATTCCAAAAGATCGCCCGGTTGATAGACTTGTACAGCCGGTAGGTACCGTAGTAAAGGCTATTAGGGTTCAGGGGGTTGAGCGCCACAGGCGTACTCCAGTTCCGGCGGTCACCACTTATGATGCCGTTCAGGGCTGCAAATGAAGGCATACCACCGGCAATCGAACGCCGCAGGCGACCGCGCTGGGACTCCAGGTATACAAAATTGCTATTGGTAGGGTCGACCAGGCAGCGGAAGCCGTCACCACTCCAGATCAGGCCCCAATTGTCCAGCCCGGCGTTCGTCGTGCGGATCGTGCCATTGTCCTGGGTGCCTCCGAATCGCCGGTCGGGATTAAGGTTGTCAATATCACAAGTGTAAAACTGCGTAATGGGCAGGCTGGGCTTATGCGTCCAGGTTTCGCCATCGTCTTCTGAAATGTAGAGCCCGCCATCGTTACCCAGCACCATATAGTCCGGATTGTTGGGGTCAATGTAAAGGTCATGCTGGTCTACATGCACGGTATTGCCAGTGATATTGGCCCAGCTCCCGCCCCCGTTATCCGTCCGGTAAAGCCTGAGGCTGGGCAGAAAGACCGTCTCCGGCAGGTGCGGGTGGGGGAACAAGCGGCCAAACCACCACATAAAATCCGGACCGTTCACCCCGCTGGTACCGGCATTGTACCAATTATCGCCCCCGTCATCACTACGGTAAACGGCTTGCAAAAAACCAATGGTATCAATGAGCTGCGCATAAATAATTTGAGGATTAGCAGGCGACAAGGCCAGGCCTATCCGCCCGGTGGCTCCCCCGGGCAATCCATTGGTGAGGTGGTCCCAGGTATCTCCACCATCGTAGGAACGGTAGATGCCCGAGCTGAGTCCGCCGTAGCGGTAGTAACCGGGCGTACGTACCCGCTCCCAGGCAGCTGCATAGATCGTATCCGGATTTTGGGGGTGCAGCACCAAATCAATGATGCCGGTAGAATCATTGATGTAAAGAACCTGCTCCCAGCTTGACCCTCCGTCTTCAGTCCGGTAGACGCCCCGCTCAGCGTTTTCTCCATACAGCCGGCCCATTGCTGCAACATAGACCCGGTCCGGATCTTGCGGATGGACTTCCAGCCTGCCAATACTACCACTTTCTTCCAGTCCGATCGGTTCAAAATTTGCTCCACCGTCGGTACTTTTGTAAAGCCCTACCCCATCGTAAGCAATGGACCCGCCACCGGCATTGGCTTCACCTGTGCCGACATAAATAATAGACGGGTCAGAAGGTGCAATATCCAAATCACCAATGGAGAGGCTGATTTGATCATCGAAAACGGGCTCAAAGGTATCCCCCTGATCATAAGACCGGAAGACCCCTCCGGAGGCTGCTCCTACCCAAATCGTGTCCGGAAAATCAGGATGCACATCGAGGGCTGATATCCGACCGCCGATATTCATGGGGCCTTCAAAATTCCAGGCAGCAGTTTGGCTGCTACGGGCCAACTGCCCGGCAACCGCTCTTTGATGAGCCTGCACTCCACGCTTGTACACTTTGTGGTTGATACCCGTGGGATAGGCCCGTTGCCGGAACAACCAGTCGCTGGGTTCTTCCTCGTAGGCCTCTTCGTGCTCTACGGGTGAAGATCCAGGTTGGCAACCCTGCCCGAGTAAGACAAGCAAGGCCAGAAAAAGGATTGGATTTAAGTTTCTCATAGGGATTATAATTATGATGCCAACGAGGGTATAATGTCTATAAACTTGTCTGAAAAATGATTAGAAGGCTATCTCATAGCATAGTTCTGGCCTCCGTAATCAACTTAACGACTCCTGCCACAAGATAAGAAATGACTTTTTATAAGGCATTGCAATACAGGAAGAACTTGAGTGGACGTGTCCTGACAGGGCAGAAGCGATGCGGAAGGCTTTGTATATCTTGCGGACCTCGTTGCGAACTTCACTCCAATTGCGCCAGCACCTCTTCAAAAGTGCGGCGGAAATCTTGTTTCCACACCGCTATTATTTCCTGAACCTGCGCTTTGGCGCGGGCTACGGCCCCGAGGTCACTACCTTCTTCCGAAACCAAGAGCAGGAAGTAGTCTACCAGCGCCTCGATGACCCGTCGTTGGGACAAGTGCCAGCGGATCGCTTCATTGTTTTCCGGATCGTACATCAGAATGAATAAGTCTTCCAAAGCAAATCGCATCAAAATATGGTAGTGCCCAAATTCGGTAGCCTGCACCTTAACGAGCAATCGCCAATCCCGGCGGGCGGCATCAAGCGCCATTTGCAGGAGCATGCGTAAAGTCAGATAGGGCAACGGCTGCCGTTCGGGTATGGCTTCCAGTGCCCGGAACACCGCTTTGAATACTTCGTAGATCAGGGGTTCCTGCCCAACCCACTGTGGGTGCTCCAGCACTGCTTCGTAAACGACTTCGAGAATATCCAAGATCTGTTCGCGACTCAGGCGGGGCTTCCAATGCCCGGAGCGGGGCGGCTTGGCAATTGCGCTGAGCGTTTGCTCCAGCGCAACTACCAGGATATTGACGGGCTCTTCTTCTTCCAGGTTCAGTACCAGGTAGAGGTGCCGGGCGGTGCTTTCAATCGTCAGGCGAAGTAATTCGGGCAACAACCCGGGTTTTTCGATCCCACTGTCGTGCAAAGCACCGGCTACATCCGAGACCAGCAATTGCAATACCCGGTCCCGGGTGACCAGCTCCGGATACTGATCAAGGGCAAGGAGGGCCGCCTTGACCAATACGTCAGCCTGCTCCTCCTCAAAGCCTTCACTCAGGTCAATCCCATTTTGACCAAACAAAATCAAATCAATCAGAATGAGGCCCCGTCGGTTGGGATAGCGATAAAGTAATCCTTCCAGAATATAGGACAGGAGCTCGTCCAGTAGATAAAGGCGGTAGGCAGGCGTATCGGTAGCTGTTGGGAAAACAAAGCCGAAAGCCAATCGCAGTGCGTGCTCCAAAATACTGCGCTCTAAAGTGTCGGTAGCAAAGGAGATCACCGTGAGTACCTTTGGGCTCCGCACCGCCGTAAACAAACTGCTCTGAATCACCAGTTCCAGTGTTTCCGTTGATAAGCGGCTACCGGTAGGTACCGTTTCCAGGACATCAAATATTGTATCCAGGACTGTCCTCAAAAGAGATTGCTGACCAGCCGGTGCGATCACCCAATCGGGATAACGAACCACTTCTTCCAGCAGCAATTCCAGTATAAAAATGCCCTGCTCCGGGCTAAGACCAGGGCGCCAGCGCCCCTCCCTGCCCTCGCCTGCTGTAAGGGCTCCCAGTATTTCCTGTATTGCGATAACCAGTAAATGCCGTGGGGTACCCGTATCCGAATCGATCAACACATGAGCGTGCTCACCGGTTTTTTCAAGTACGATGCGTAACAAAAAGGGCAGCAGGCCCGGTTGCCGCAGGCGGGCGGCATCAACCGTACGCGCTAAGGTGCGTACCAGTTGCCGCAACCCCTCATTGTCCGTCACAAGCTCCGGATAATTGGCAAAAGCCATCAGTGCGGCATCAATCAGGTCATCTGCCAGGGCTTCGTCAAAGCCTTGTTCGTAGTTGATGCCGCTCTCGAACAGGATCAGTTCTGAAAGCACCAGCCCGGCCCGGTTGGGGTGTTCTGCGATGATGGTTTCCAGTACATATTCCAGCAATATCTCCAACAGGTCCAGCCGGCTCAATTTGGGCGACTTCTTATTGTACACAACGTTAAAGACGAGTTGCAGCGCCTGCTCCAGGATAATGGTTTCCCGTTCATCCGTACTCCAGGGCAAACTATCGAGTACCGTTTGGCTCGTGAGCGCAGTGCGCAAGCTCATCCGGATAACGAAGTGCAGTACCTCTGGTGATAGTCGCTCTCCTTCCGGTAAATGGGAAAGAACGCGGAATACAATATCTACCACCTCTGCCAGTACTGGCCGCCCCCTCACTTCCTGTTCAATCCAACCAGGGTTAGCGACTACCTCTGCGAGCAAAAACTCCAGTAAATCACGTAATCCACCCTCGTTCAGCATGGGTTTCCAGCCCTCCGGACCGGTATTCCTGGTTATCACCGTAAGGACTTGCCGCAGCGCACTGACGAGAAGATGCTCAGCCGTCCCTTCCGTTGCGGGCCACAGCACGTGCAGCTGACCGGCTGACTGTTCCAGGATAATGCGCAGTACCTCCGGCAACAGTCCGCTCTCCTGCATACCAACCGATTGAAGGGCTTCTGCAACATCGGCCACAAGCGTTTCCAGGTACTGTTCACCGCTAATCAGGTTAGGGTGCGCCGCCACAATCTCCAGCGTCACCTGAATCAGTTCATCAAGGGTTTCAGCACTCAAGGCCACCCGGAAGTTGACCTTGTCCGGGTTATCATCCAAAATAGCGCTAAGCAGGACACCGGTACTCCGCTCTATTATCCGGCTTGTGGGGTAATTGGTATTAAACAGCAGCTGCGGATTTGCAGCAACAAACTCACCGGCGTGACGGATGCTACTCCGCAGCAGCAACTGCCCCCAGTTGATGACGGCTTCCTGCTCTTCAAAGCTTAACGCTACAGAACGTTCGTAGAGCTCCTCGGCAATATGACGGGTGGTGGTCCGAATAAAAAGCTGAACTTTCTCATCTTCACTAACTTCAGGTGCCAGTTCGCTTACGGTTTCTAAGGCAGCAGCGAACAACCGGGGTAGTAGCATCGCATTGAACTGCTCATAGAGTGGTGCACCTTCGGCAAATTGCACATCATCAAAAGCGCTAAGAAAATGACGGAGTATACGTCCGGTGGAGGAATGTTGGTTTAGTGCGCCGGGCACCTCCAGAAAATAGTCGATACCGATTTCCACCAGACTTCCCATTACGAGCTTTAGCGCACTATCGCGCTCCAGATAGCCCTCCTGCCATTGGCGCACCCGGAACAAATTCCATAAATCGGGAGCTTGCAACTCCAGCACCTTTCCCTCTCCTACCTGCTTAAAGCCCAGATAATACTGCCGGTAGCGCAACAACTCCTCATTAGGCAGTTGCAACTCCTGCATCGCCCGCTCATGCAGCTTACGCAAATCATCAAAGTCTTTGAGTAATTCGGGTGACCATTGAAAGTAAGCGATCATGGTCGCCAGATCGATATTGGTATCGAAGTCAGGCAGGGGGAGCACCAGAATACGCCCCTGTAGGCTTTGAGCGTAGGCTCGCTGTACATTCCGGCTAAGCTTAATCGCCGAGTTAATCGCGAAGAGGACGGCTTCAGCCGCCAGCGTTGGAGTAGAAACGGGCATCCGGGTTTGGTTTATATCCCTAAATATTCAGAACGGGTGAGTCCAAAAATCATGGTATCAATAAGTTCTCCACTGAGCTTACGGAAGTCGCCCCGCAGGTCGCCCTCCCGTCGGAAACCACATTTGCGTGCCAGCCGCTGACTCGCGACATTTTCCATGGCCGTGCGCAGGGTGAGTTTTTCTAATGCCAGCTGCTTGAAGGCAAATTGCTGAATAATCCGCAAGGCCTCAGTCATCAGTCCCTGCCCCATATACTCCCGGTCAATGAAGTAGCCCACCTCACCCTTAGGGATTTCCCAATCGATGTGAAAAATATGGACCATACCGATCAGCTCGGTGGTTTGATTGTGCCAGATACCCATACAGTACCCTTTCTGCAGGTGCCAATCTGCTAGCTGGCGCCGCACAAAAAATTCCGCATTTTCCTTATCGCTGATTTCCCGTAATGTCCGGGGTAAAGAATCAAAAAGAAAGCTGTAGTTATCCTCTACCAATTCGTAGAGGATAGCACCATCGCCTTCCTGAAACCGGCGTACAAGGACATGCTGGCTCAAAAGGGCCGTATCAATTTGGAGCAATCGCGCCTGCATAGTGCTGTTTTGACGTAAGATACGGCTTTTCGGTCAATGCTTAGTTTGGCAACCGACCAAAATTCGCAGGAATAGCCCCCTGGCATTCCTTAAATTAGCAGCTTGTTTTGAACACCAAAAAAATACTTGTATGAAAAAGCTATTATTTGCTCTGGCTTGCCTCTATGGCACCTTTGTCCTGACGGCGCAGGAGCCGGTCAATGAAGAATTAGTAGAAGCGATCCGCAAGCATGGGTTGGATGAAAGCCAGGCCATGCAAACTGCTCAATTGATGATGGATGTTTACGGCCCACGCCTTACGGGCTCTCCTATGCTGGAAAAAGCAACCGAATGGGCGGTGGACCGGCTTAAGGATTGGGGTATGGAAAATGTCCATACTGAAGAATGGGGGCCATTTGGCCGCAGCTGGGAGTTACAACATTTTGAGCTGCACGCCCACACGCCTTCTTACTGGTCTGTTATTGGCGTACCCAAAGCCTGGTCGCCTTCCGTAAAGGCTAAAGAGGCCGAAGTTGTTTACCTCGAAGCGAACACCAAGGAAGAGCTCGATGCCTATAAGGGAAATCTCAAGGGCAAAATCGTACTCATCGACACCCTTCGTTCAATAGATGAGTGGTTTGACGCACCCGCCCGCCGGTACGATAGTGACGATCTGCTCGATATGGCCAATGCAGACCTGCCAACGCCCCGTCCCCGGCGCAACTATAATACCACCGGCGGTTTTTCTTTCAATAAATATCTATGGGAAACGCTTACAGAAGAAGGCCCTATTGCGGTGCTCGACCGGAGCTACAAAGGTGACCTGGGCACGGTATTTGTCTCGGGCGCGCGCACTGGCGAGTGGGGCAGCTACCGAAAGGAAGGCACTAAGGTAGTCCCGCAAATCACCCTCGCAGTAGAACATTACAACCGCATTTTCCGCCTGCTGCAGCAAGGCATCCCGGTTAAGCTCAGCCTGGACCTGAAAACCCGGTACTACAATCCGGATGAGGGCATGGAGCGTAATATTATTGCCGAAATTCCGGGCACAGACCTTAAGGATGAAGTGGTTATTTTTGGTGCCCATTTTGATAGCTGGCATGCAGCCACTGGCGCCACTGATAACGGTGCAGGCTCGACCGTAATGATGGAAGCTGCCAGAATTCTTAAAGCCACCATCGAAGAGACCGGTATTCAACCCCGCCGCACCCTGCGCCTGGCACTTTGGACCGGTGAGGAGCAAGGGCTGTATGGCAGCCGTGGCTATGTGGGAGAGCACTACGCCGAATTCCCGGAAGGCACCTACAATCCGCAGTCCATCAAGCCTGCCCAGAAAGAAGTATCCGGTTATTTCAATTTGGATAATGGTACGGGCAAGATCCGGGGCGTTTACCTGCAGGGCAATCAGGGTGTTGCCCCCATCTTCCGCGCCTGGCTGGAGCCCTTCAAGGACCTGGAAGCGGGGACGCTTACGCTTTCCAACACCGGCGGCACTGACCACCAGACTTTTGATGCCGTGGGCATTCCGGGTTTTCAGTTCATACAGGACCCAATGGCTTACTTCACCCGTACGCACCACTCCAATATGGACAACCTGGATCATCTGGTGGAAGACGACCTCAAGCAAGCGGCCACCATCATCGCTTCATTTGTGATGCATACCGCTATGCGCGATGAAATGCTACCCCGTAAGCCACTTGACATGGAGGAAGCTAAAAGCGAGGAGTAATCGCTCATTGGCACGCTACTAAGAGGCGGTCTTTTTGCAGCATGGATTCAACCACAAAGCCGCCTCAGGTACTAGTTTGAAAAAGAGGTGGTGGCTTTTCCCTTTTAAGCCCTATCTTTAAGGGAGAAGTCACTACTATCTATTTTTTATGTGAGCTACCTTACTGAAGCCACTCCAAGTTACTGGGGCGCAAACCAAATTGTCGCTTAAGCAGCCCAAGAGTGTCCCATTTGCTTGTTAATGATTTGGCGGATGTTATCCCGTTTGCAGCTCTTGAAAGCGGCTCGTAAATTTAATACGGCGGCCACTCTT
>Ga0307933_1000507_pt1 | contig 36329 bp, 33 predicted proteins | sample OrgLakmetageno88_FD_201811 | JGI IMG/M metagenome (GOLD analysis project Ga0307933, IMG submission 201811) | Saline water microbial communities from Organic Lake, Antarctica - #88 | ecosystem: Environmental > Aquatic > Non-marine Saline and Alkaline > Saline | place: Antarctica: Organic Lake... | reverse complement strand
GCAACCCCACCGCCTGCGGTGACGTGCGCTCGCCCATGCCGATCAGAACCAGACCGCGGCCCACGGGCATGATATCGCCGCCTTCGAGTGTCGCGCGACCGAAAGCCCTGGTCGGGTCACCCCAGATGACCTCGGCCTGTCCGGCGAATTTGGGATGCCAGCGGTAGATCGCGGCGGTCAGCAACGTCTCGGGCCGACGGGCCTGCCAATACATCGGGTTGAGCGTGACGCCGCCATAGATCCACGCGCTGTTGTCGCGGGTGAACAGAACGTTCGGAAGCGGCGGCAGGACAAAGCCGAGGCCGCCCAGATAGGCCCCGAACATGCCGGCAGGCTCGAATGGCAGGTCGCTGACCGTCAGCCCGCCGATCAGGGTTTCCGCCAGTTCGGGCGCCGGCATCCCCTTCAGCCAGCCGCGCAGATCCTCCAGCATGCCGACACCCACCTCCTGCGGCGTGATCCGGTGGTCGAGCACCCAGGCCCGCGCCTCGTCCAGCGCCAGCACCTCGGCAAGCAACTCGCCCATGTCGAGCACCTCGACGCCTTCGGCGCGCATCAACGCGGCGAAGGCGTCGTGGTCCTTGCGCGCCTGCTTGACCCAGAAGACGTCATCGAAAAGCAGCTCGTCCTTGTTGGCCGGGGTCAGTCGCCGATGCGCGCGGCCCGGCTTGCACACGATGACCTGTCGCAGGCGCCCGGTTTCGGAATGCACGCCAAGTTGTCCGTCGCTCATGCCGCACCTCCGGTATTCATCCATGCACCAACCGCCAAGGCCCCCATGATGAACACCGTCAGGATCACCATCAGCGGCCAGATGAAGACGATCCAGCGGTCATAGGGCACCCGCCCGATGGCCAGCCCGCCGATCACCACCGCAAATGTCGGGTTGATCAGGTTCACAAGCCCGTTGGCGGATTGATAGGCGGTCACCACAAGATCGCGCCCGACCCCCGCAAAATCGGCCAGCGGTGCCAAGATCGGCATCGACAGGACCGCAAGGCCCGATGACGAGGGCACGAAAAAGCTCATCGCGACCTCGATCCCGAACATGGCCGAGATGAAGGCGACGCTGGACAGATCGCCCAGCGTCTGCGCCGCAGAATGCAGGATCGTGTCGACGATCCGCCCCTCTTCCATGACCACGACGATCCCGCGCGCCAGCCCGATGACCAGCGCCACGCCCAGCAGGTCGCGCGCACCATCGACAAAGGCACCGGTCAGCCCCTTTTCGCCCAGCCGCCCGATGATGCCGATCAAGATGGCCGAGCCGAGGAACAGCGCCCCCATGCGTGCCATCCACCAGTCCTGTGTCGCCACACCCCAGATCATCGCGCCGAAGGTGGCGGCAAAGATGATCAGAATGATCTTCTGGGTGCCGCTCAGGGTGTCGTCCTGGTCCGTGTCGTCGCCGCCTTTCAGGAAATACCGCTCATGCGCCGACCACTGCCGCGCCACCGCGGACCGGTCGCGGTCTGCCTTGACCCGATGCGCATAGCGCATGACGTAGGCGATGCAGATCGCCAGCCCGCCCAGAAGGATGACGAAGCGCAGCACGATGCCGTCAGTGAACGGGACCTGCGCCGCGTTGGCGGCGATGATCGTGGCAAAGGGGTTGATGGTGGAACCCAGCACTCCGATACCCGCACCGATCAGGATGATCGCCACCCCGGTGACGGCATCATACCCCGCGCGCAACACCACCGGCAGCAGAATGGCATAGAAGGCCAGCGTTTCCTCGGCCATGCCGTACGTCGTGCCGCCGGCGGCAAACAGCGCCATCAGAATCGGGATCATCCAGATCTCGCGCCCCTCCATGGCCCGCATGGATTGCCTGATCCCGGTATTGATCGCGCCGGTCGCATTCACGACACCCAGAAACCCGCCCAGCATCAGTACGAACAGCGCCACGTCGATGGCGTTCGCGGCGTAGCTGTCGGGATCGTAGAACCCGGCGATCGGGGCAAGCAGCACGTCGATCAGGCTCTGCGGATTGCTCTCGACCGTCTGGTAGGTGCCCGGCACGGCGACCTCGCGGCCCACCTCCTCGTTCATCTGGCGGTCATATTGCCCGGCGGGGATGATCCATGTCAGCGCGGCGACCAGAACGATCAGCGCGAAAAGGATGGTGTAGGCGGTCGGAAAGCGCGATTGCAGGTCGGCCTCCGCATCCTGCGGCGTTTCGGACGGGTCAGACATGATCGCTCCTGCATGCTTTCAAAATATCTGAAAACCTTAGGAACATCGGGTCGGTGGACATTAACCTGCGTCAAGCGCCGCTTCAAAAAGCGATGACTGGCATGCGTGGGCCCCGTGTGTCAAAGATGAGGTCTGCACCCGGATGTCGAGCCGTTCCTCATTTTTGCAAGTCCACGCGCATCGTGCCCACCGCACAGGTGGGTTGGGGCATCACTCAGACTGCAAAGATGTCGGAAAATGGCGACGGCTTTCCTGTCAGCCGATCGCGCGGGCGGCCATGACCCCGCCCCAGGCCGACACAGCCGTGAGTGTCGCGCCCCAGGCCATGTCGGCGGCCACCATCGTGGGATGCCAGTCGCGCATCACCGTCCAGCTGGTCAGCTCGTACGTGCCGTAGGCGACAAGGCCCAGGATCGCGCCGTTGACGAGCGCCATGCCGGGCGCGCCATCGCGCAGTGCCGGCCAGCCCGCGAACCAGACCACGCCAGCCATGTAGAGGACATAGAACAGCGCGGCCGGCAGGGGACGTATCCCCTCACGGAGCGTCTCGCCGAGGTGCTGCGCGAAAAGCGGCTGCATGACATTCGAGAGCATGACGGCGTCGGCGATCAGGAAGATCACGCCAGTGACGACGATGAGGACGAGAAGGGCCATTCGTTTCTCCTTTGCCACTCTCAAGATAGTCCAGCGCGGCAGCCCGTCCACGCACGGGGCTACCGGCACCGCAGCGTGCCGTCCTTCGCCCGGTCAGTCCGCTTTGCAGTCGGTCAGGGGAAAGGTGTAACCGATGGCGGGAAACGCCTCGGCCAGCGCGTAGCCGTCGTCATGGTCCTCGAAGATCGCCGAGATCTGCCGTGTCGTGATCGTCACCGGAGGGCCGCCGTCCTTTGGCCAGACGATGGAAAAGAGCTTGGCGAACACCGACGCACCGCCCTCTCTGTTCGCGACCAGATCCGCCGCCATGCATTCGCTCGTGCGGCCGGTCCGGATGCATTTCAGTGTTTCGGGATCGCGATGCGGCCAGTTGGACACGAAGACAATCCGATCATCCTCAAGGGTGACATGACCGCCACCGTTGACCTCGTCATAAGGAACGTCGCACCGCCACGTCTCGGCAAGGGCGGGGCCGGTGAGCAGGACAAGAACTGCGAGAGGTGTCACCTGTTTCACGATAAATCTCCTTGATGCGGACCAACACGCGGCCGGGTCCGCAGGGTCATCCACCAAAAGATGATACACCCGCGACCGCCTTTTTCACAACGCCGGCGACACGGCCGAATGCCTGCGAAACCGGGCAAAGCTTACAAATCCGGGTCGGCGTCCCCATATGAATTGCACAGGCGTGATAGTCTCCGCCAAGGAAGGGCATCTTTGATGACCATGTTTTCCATCAAGCCAAAGTTCGACCTCGCCGAATTTCTCGCGACGCCCGCCCCGGTGGGCGTGGCCAGATCCCGGAACGCGAGACGTCGCAAGATGCTCGCCCAGCCCGCCGAGAAGGCGGAGGATACACCCCAGCCATCGTCAACCGAAGGGTCCACATCGACCGAAAAACCGGAATAGTGAAGCCGGGCCGGCGATCCCGGAGGATCACGTTTGCCCTCGGAGGTCAGCGGTTTGCTTGGCAAGATCGAGGCCGGGCGACATCCGAAAGCGATCAAGACAGCTGATTCAAACAGGTAATCCGAGCCGTTTGACCGTCATCCGGCTCGTAGGCGCGCTCATGCTGGAGCAGAACGACGAATGGGGCGTCTCACGCCGCCACATGCCGGTGGAAAAGCTGGCGGCCATGTGCAAGGATATCGACGCGGCGACGATGGTCGCCGCACAGTGAACGAACGACACCAGCCACGAAGAAGCAGGTGGACGCCAGTTCATACACCATTTTCCGGGGTACTACCCTGTAACGGGTACAGCTTTCAGATTTTGACATCCCATACCACCGCCTCGCATGCGCAAATCTTCGACAATCTGACATCTTTCCTGGATCCCGACCCGCCGAAAAGGACATTTTCCGCATTGCATGATTGATTATATACAATCTTGTGTATCAAGCTGATCTCCGACGCGTGGCTGACAGCGCGGGCATACGACAAGGAGGTCAAAATGAAGGAAATACTCAAGAAAGCGGCATATGGGCTGGCCGCCACGGTCGCACTGACCGGGGCCGCATGGGCGCAGGACTTGCCTGAAAAACTGGTGATCGGCACGGAAGGTGCCTATCCTCCCTTCAATTACACGGATTCCGATGGCAACGCGCAGGGTTTCGAAATCGACCTCGGAAATGCGATGTGCGCGCATCTCGAGATCGAATGCGACTGGCTGACCCAGGACTGGGATGGAATCATTCCCGTACTTCAGGCGAAGAAATATGATGCGATCATCGCCTCGCTCTACATCACGGATGAACGGCGCGAAGTCATTGCCTTCTCCGACAAGTATTACCAGGTGCCTGCCCGTTTTCTCGTGCCGGGCGACAGTGATCTGGAGATTTCCGCCGAAGGGCTTGATGGCGCTGTGGTCGGAACTCAACGCGCCACGAGTTTCGAGCGTTACATGAACGACAATATGCCCGGCACCGAGCTGCGGCTCTACGGAACGATGGATGAGGCCTATCTCGATCTCGGCTCCGGCCGGATCGATGCCGTGATGGGTGACGTGGTGGCGATCCAGAACGGTTTCCTGAACAAGCCCGATGGAGAGGGCTTCGAGATGCGCGGCCCGGAATTCACCGGGCCCGAGTGGTTCGGCTATGGTGCCGGCGTCGCGGTTCGCAAGGACGACAAGGCGATTGCCGACGCGTTTTCCGAGGCGATCACGGCGCTGCGCGAGAATGGCACCTACCAGGAGATCTCCGACAAGTGGTTCGGCCTGAACGTCTACGGCGGCTGACACCCGTCAGACCCGGCTGTCCATCATCGCCGTGACGGCCGGGTCTCGTCCTGCACGAGACCAGAAACCATCCGGAGAACTGCCAATGCCTGATCTTCAGGGCTACGGGAGCCTGCTGATCGACGGCCTGATGATTACGCTCGGCGTGGCGATCGCGTCGATGATCGGCGCGTTGATCCTGGGGCTTGCCGCCGCTGCGGGAAAGCTCTTCGCATCCAGACCTTTACGGATCCTGATCGAAGCCTACACGACCATTGTGCGCGGGGTGCCCGAACTCGTCCTGTTGCTGCTGATCTATTACGGCTTGCCGACCCTGGTGCAGGATACGCTTGGCGGGATGGGTCATGACGTGACGCTCGCGATCAATCCCTTTGCGGCGGGGATCGGAACGCTGACGCTGATCTATGCCGCCTTCGCCTGCGAGGTGTATCGCGCGGCATATCTTGCCGTGCCGCCCGGTCAGCGCGAGGCGGCGCTCGCGCTCGGTCTTTCTTCCCTGATCACGTTTCGCAAGGTCGAACTGCCGCAGATGATGCGCTATGCGTTGCCCGGACTCGGCAATGTCTGGATGGTCCTCGTCAAGGCCACGGCGCTCATCTCGATCATCCAGCTGCCGGAACTGATGCGCAACGCCGACATTGCGGCCCGCTCGACTCAGCAGCCATTCACCTTCTTCTTCATGGCCTGCCTGCTCTATCTCTGCATCACGCTCGTCTCGATGTGGGGACAGGGGCGGCTTGAAACCTGGGCCTCGCGCGGCACGACAGAGGGGACATTGTAATGCTCTCCTTTGTCGTCGAGCATCTTCCGAGATTTCTGCAAGGCGCGCTGCTGACCGTGCAGTTGGCGACCTATAGCTGTCTTCTGGGGCTGTGTATCGCGGTTCCGGTGGCTTTGGCGCGCCTTTCGACGAACCGGATGCTCAGGGGACTGTCCACGGGCTATGTCTTCTTCTTCCGGGGCACGCCGCTGCTGGCACAGATTTTTCTGATCTATTACGGCAGCGGTCAGTTCCGTCATGCGCTGGACGCGGTCGGTCTCTGGAGCCTCTTTCGCGATCCCTGGTTCTGCGCATTGTTTACCCTGAAGCTCAACACCGGGGCCTATAGCTCCGAGATTCTCAGGGGCGCGATCCATGCCGTGCCAAAAGGCGAGATCGAGGCGGCGCGCTCTTTGGGGCTGAAACCGCTGATCCGGCTGCGGCTCATCATAATGCCGCGCGCGATCCGCATCGGATGGCCCGCCTACACCAACGAGGTGGTCTATCAGATTCAGGCGACTTCCTTGGTCTCCATCATCACGATCATGGACATCACCGGTGTCGCGCGCGCCATCGGGGCGCGGCATTTCACATTCTACGAGGCGTTCGGCCTTGCCGCGATCCTCTATCTCATCCTCGTATATGGCTTCATTTTCATGGCGCGGCGGGTCGAGAGGCGTCTGAACCTGCATCTTCAGCCATCGAACGCTCCGCGCAGCGCACGCGCCCAAGGACTGATCCGATGACCGACCCCACCGAAGACCATCACCGGAACTGCACCCCCACACCGCACGGCATGCTGCGGGAAAAGGCGTATCAGTCGCTGAAGACGGGCATTCTCCGGGGCCAGCTCAGGCGCGGAGAGCGCCTGTCCGAGGCCCGGCTCATGCGCGAGTTCGATATTGGCCGCACGCCGTTGCGCGAGGCGCTCAACCGGTTGGAGCGCGAGGGGCTGGTGGTCAACCAGCCGAACAGCGGCTACTCGGTCGCCAATCTCGACATCGACGCCGTCTGCGATCTGCTCGTCGTGCGCGAAGGCCTCGATGCGCTTGCCGCCGAGATTGCCGTGGAGACGGCGACCGACGATGACATGGCGATGCTTGCCGCAGTCATGGAGGACATCGAAGCGCTCGACCGGGCGCATAGCCGCACGCCCGAGGTCTATGCGCGAGAGCTTGAACTGGGGATCAAGGTTCATGAAGTGATCCTGTCCATGACGCGTAACAAGGCGCTCGAAGAGATCACGCAACGCGTTTACGATCAGCTGCGGCTTGCCCTCTGGGTCGAGGTGCGCTGGATAGATCAATGGAAGCTTGCCGTTGAAGAACACCGCGCCATCGTGGCCGCTGTGATGGCGCGAGATGCGCGCGCGGCTGTCGAGGCCGCGCGCGCGCATATCCGGACATCGCGCGAGAACATGCAGATCATTCGGCAGATCAACCAGGTCCGACGCGACGATGGACAACGTGCGCCGATGCGCCCCAAAATGGAATGAAGGAAGACAATATGCGTGATTTCCACTTCCCCGGACGTTCCACCGTCCATGCCCGTAATGCAATGGTTGCTACCTCGCACCCGCTGGCGACCTCGGCCGCGCTCAATGTGCTGAGCGACGGCGGCAATGCCATCGACGCGGCGATCGCCGGAGCAGCGGTCATGGCAGTGGTCGAGCCGCAGATGACCGGAATCGGCGGGGACTGCTTTGCGCTCTATTGCCCCAAGGGTTCGGCTGATGTCATCGCCTTCAACGGCTCTGGCCGCGCCCCTGCGGCGGCCGGTATCGAGCGCCTGCGCGCCCAGGGCATCACGAGGATTGCAGAGGATTCCGTGCATGCGGTGACCCTGCCCGGGGCGGTCGATGGCTGGGGACAACTGCATGCCGATCATGGGCGGATGGAGTTCGGCCGGCTGCTCGCCCCGGCGATTGGCTATGCCCGTGACGGCTATCCCGTTCATGCGCGTGTGCGCCATGACTGGCTGCGCGCCAAGGGCCATCTTGCGGCGCGCGAGGCGACACGCGCGCTGTTCCTGCCCTCGGGCCATGTGCCCGCCGAGGGTGATATTCATCGCCAAGAGCGCCTTGCCGACACGCTTGAAATCATCGCGTCACAGGGCGCGCGCGCCTTCTACGAGGGTCCGCTGGCCTCCGCCATGGCGCGCAGCTTGCAGTCGCATGGCGGGCTGCACGATGAGGCCGATTTTCACCGCGTGCAGGGCGATTACGTCACCCCGGTGAGCACGCGCTACAGGACCCTCGATATCCATCAGGTGCCGCCCAGCAATCAGGGGATCACGGCGCTGGTGATGCTCAACCTGCTGGAAGGGTTCGACATGGCCGCGCTCGATCCACTTTCGGCGGAGCGCCTTCACCTCGAAATCGAGACCGCGCGGCTTGCCTATGCCATGCGCGATCGCCACATCGCCGATCCGGATGCGATGGAAATCCCCCTTGATGCGATCCTGTCAAAGGACTGGGCTGCCGGGATGCGCGCACGTATATCACCCGATCACGCCATGCAGGACATCGGGCCGCTCGGTCTGTCGACCTCGGAGACGGTCTACATGACCGTGGTCGACCGCGACCTGAACACGGTGAGCTTCATAAACTCGATCTTCGATTCCTTCGGCAGCGGCATCCTCTGCCCGGATACGGGCGTGCTGTTTCAAAATCGCGGCAATGCCTTCACGCTCGACCCCGCGCATCCCAATGCGCTCGCCCCCGGCAAGCGGCCAATGCACACGATCATGCCGGGCATGGCGACCGAAGGCGATCGCGTGCGATTGTCCTTCGGCGTCATGGGCGGAGACTATCAGCCATTCGGACACGCCCGGATCGTCTCCAACCTCGTTGATTACGGCATGGATCTGCAGGCGGCCATAGACATGCCACGTCTTATGGCCAACGGGACCGAGGTCGAGGTCGAACGCAGCATGCCGTCTGCAACGCTGCTTGGCTTGGCAGACAAGGGGCACCGCTTGCGGTTGTCGCAAGACCCTCTCGGAGGCTGCCAGTCCATTCTCATCGACCACGAGCGTGGTGTTCTCAGTGGTGGTTCGGATGCGCGCAAGGACGGTCATGCGGCAGGGTTCTGAACGTCCGTTCCGGTTCACCCTGGCGTGCACACCCGCCGCAGAAGCTGCATGCGCCGCAGCGTCGGGCCCGGATCGTCGGGGCCTGACGCCTCGCGGATCGCCTTGATCCGGCCCGGCGCGTTGTCGAAGCCCGCCTGCCTGCCTGCCTGCCGTGTCGATGGACCCTGGCAAGCAGATCTGTCGCCGTGACGCGACCAAACGCCGTTGCTTGCAAGCGCTTTATCCGAGTTCAGCAGGATAGGGAAAGAGAGGGTGAGAGGTTGGACAACGACCCAAGCGAGGCTCGTTACGGCTGCTTCCTTCCGGATCTGACCGGGTTGGCGAGGTGCCTGCCCGCGCCAACCTCTCGAATATCGACATATGCCCCGTATTCGGGATTCGCAAGGGCCGGGATCCACTTGCCACGCCCGAGCGGCACGCTCAGACGAAGAAATCCGGCCTCGGTATCGCCCAGATCGGCGGCCCCGAGGGCGGCGATGTCTTGCGGGTAGGCGCGCAGCCCCGGGCCGGTCTCGATCTCGACATGGGTGTCGGGCAGGGGGACGAACCCCCAGCCGCTGCGCGGCTGTAGCGCGATCGTGCCCAGACGGGTGACATGTTCCGAGATCATGTCGCGGATCGACAGCCTGCCGCGATAGATCATCCCCCGGGCCATGAGGCCGCGAAACGGGCCGCCGCCCCAGGCGCGGTAACTGTTGGTGGCGATCACGAAGCGGTCCGTGTCGGCGACCGGCCGGCCCGCATGGCACAGGTCGCGAATGCGCCGTGCGTTCGCGGCGATCTCGGTGCCCGCGCCATCGAACCGCGCCGGTTGCGCGAGGTCGATCCGGTAGCTCAGCCCGGCGATCACGTCGAAGCTGTGTCCCGGCACCTCGGGATCGAGCAGGGCCTGCCCGGTGCGGCCGGGGGTGATCCGGTTGAAGCAGATCGCCGACCGCTCCAGCCAGTCGCGCAGATCCGCGCCGGTCACGAGCAGCCCGCAAAGCGTGTTGGGAAATCCGTAGAGATCCGCGACATTGCGCAGCCGCAGCGGCCCGGCGGGAATGTCGGTGTAGTGACCCGGCCCGCCGCGCCCCCCGGTCTTGAACGGCGCCGAGGCCGCGAGCACCGGCAGGCCCGCATGCGGCGTCTGCGCGAGTGCCTCCTGCAGCGCGCTGCGTTGCACGTGATTGACGAGCTGCGTCGCCGGATCGTCCTGCACGAGCGACAGGTAGCTGTGGATCGGATGCGTCGTCCGGGCGACGACCTGGTCGGTCAGCCTGACGGTGTGCGCGTGCGCCCGGGCGAGCCTCCGGGCAAGGTGCGGGCAGGGCGCGGTCGCGTCGGTCGGGCGCAGCGTGGCGCGGTGGCCGGTGACCTGCCAGCCTTCGCCGCGCCGGGTCAGCTCCACGTCGATCTGGCCCAGATGCGATCCGGCGAATCCCGGTATGACGCAAGGAATGTCGCAAAGCGTGCCCCGCGCGCTGTCGGCCCCGGGCGTGGTGCCGTGGTCGGGGCCGGGAAAGCTGCGGTGACTGTGCCCGCCGATGATCGCGTCGATCCCCGGCACGCGGGCAATCGCGCGCGCCGCGTTTTCCAGCATTGCCGGCTCCGAGATCGACCTTGGCAGGGACGGGTCGGGCAGGGACGGTCCGGGCATCGGCCGGTCCGGTCCGGTCTCGATGCCGCTATGGGCGAGCGCGATCACCAGATCGGCGCCTTGCCTGCGGATCTCGGGGACCCAGGCCCGGGCGCAGTCCACCATGTCGCGCACGGTCAGCCGTTTGGCGAGATGGGCGTGATCCCATGTCATGATCTGCGGCGGGGTCAGCCCGATCAGACCGATGCGCAGGGTATGCGCACAGCCTGCGGTGTCGCGCAGCTCGCGGGTCAGGATGACAAACGGCGGCAGAAAGGTGTCATCCTCGAGCGGGCTGTCGCCGCTGCGGGTGACGACATTGGTGCAGATCAGCGGAAACGCGGCCTCGTGCAGCGTCCTGCGCAGCCAGTCGAGACCGAAATTGAACTCGTGATTGCCGAGCGTGGCGGCGTCATAGCCCAGCGTGTTCATCGCGCGCATCACCGGATGCTGGCCGCGCCAGCCGTGCCCGGGATGCGGTGTGAGATCGCTGAGCGGGGTGCCCTGCAGAAAATCGCCGTTGTCGAGCAACAGGCAGTGATCCTCGCCCGCCTCATCGCGCGCCTGCCGCACCAGCGTGGCCCCCCGGGCCAGTCCGTGCGGGCGGTCGGGCTGATGGGTGAAATAGTCGAATGGCAGGACGTGGCCATGCATATCGGACGTTGCCAGAACACGCAGATTTACGGTCGCCGGCCTGTCCTCGCCGGTCGGGGCACTCGGTATGGGGTCGGTCAAAACAGGGCCTCGTTTTGCTTGAAACAATTACACGCATCGGCACGATCGAACACGGAGTAAGCCTGATTAATTGCTTATCAATATGCAACATGAACGTGCAGACAGATAATCCGCAAAACTCCAGGTTGTGTCGTTTCTACGACATCATGTGACATCTTTGCGCCGCGGGATCTTGTGTTCCCTGCCCGCAGGGTGAAGGGAGGCTTGAGGCAAACCATTGAGAGATCGCCATGCGGCATGCGGAATACGCGACATTCGGAGGCTCGAACCTTGATCGGGCCGACGACCTGCGGGGCGATGCCGAGGCCATCGAGGCCGCCGTGGCCGAGGGGCGCGCGCAGGCTCTGGTGTTCTGGCAGGGCAGGCCGCTCGTGGCGGCCGAAGACCGGACCCGTGTGATATGCGTGCCGCCGACGCATCCGGTGCTGGCCCGCCATGCCGGGCCGCGCGTGCTGCTGGGGCGCGACTCGGCCGGCGATCTGATCCTTGCGCATGACATATCCGACTGGGCGCCCGAGGACTGGGACGAGACCGATCCCGATGTGCCCGATCCGGTGCATCCGGATCTGCCCGCCGGCGGCACCTTCGCCGATCTGCGTCGGGTGATGACCCGGCTTTCACCGCGCGATGCGGAACTGGCCGCGACCGCGCGGGCGCTGTTCGGCTGGCACCAGTCGCACCGGTTCTGCGCGCGCTGCGGCGCCGAAAGCCGAATGGTGCGCGCCGGCTGGCAGCGGCGCTGCGACACCTGCGGGACACCGCATTTTCCCCGTACCGATCCGGTGGTGATCATGCTGGTGACGCATGGCAACGACGTGCTTGTCGGGCGCTCGCCGCACTTTCCCGCGGGCATGTATTCGCTGCTTGCCGGGTTCGTCGAGCCGGGCGAGACCATCGAGGCCGCCGTGCGCCGCGAGGTCTTCGAGGAGGCGGATATACGGATCGGGCAGGTCAGCTATCTGGCCAGCCAGCCCTGGCCGTTTCCGGCCTCGCTGATGCTGGGCTGTCACGCCGAGGCGCTGAGCCGCGAGATCACCCTCGATCCGAACGAGATCGAGGATGCCCGCTGGATGAGTCGCGAGGAGATGCTGGGTGCGTTTGCCGGGGAAACCCCCGAGCTTCTGCCCGCGCGGCGCGGTGCCATCGCGCATTTCCTGTTGCAGAACTGGCTTGCCGACAGGCTGGATTGAGGGGACAGTACCCCCCAAACGAGGTCAGTGATCCGGGGCGCAGGAACAAGGGGCGCGGATGCAATTCACCAGCAGCGAGGAAATCGAGGCCCCGATCGAGGCGGTGTTCGACGAGATCACCGAGTTCACAGCCTTCGAGCGGTCGGCGCGGCGGCGCGGGGCGGAGGTCCGGCGCACCGACACGCTGACCGGGCCGGGGGTCGGCATGGGCTGGCACGCGCGGTTCACACTGCGCGGGCGTCTGCGCGAGGTCGATATCGCGCTGGTGCGCCATGATCCGCCGCACGGGATCACGCTCGACGCAGGCTCGCCGGCCATCACCGGGCGCATGCGGGTCGATCTGGTGGCTCTGTCGCCGACGCGCACGCGGCTGGCCGTGGATCTGACCGTCGCGCCGAAGGGCCTTGCGGGGCGGGTGATGCTGCAACCTCTCAAGCTGATGCGCGGCAACCTGACCCGGCGGTTCCGGCTGCGGGTCGCGGATTTCGCGACGGATGTCGAGGAGCGGTTCAAGAGCCGCGTTTGACCTCACCGGGCGGATGCGGCATGGCCGGATCAGAGCCGCCGGATCAGGAAAGGACAGGGTGCGGATGCCGTTTGGAATCGATGTGCGGATGCAGTACCAGGTCGGCGCAGATGCGATGGTCCTTCTGGTGCTGGAGGCCGCGCGCACCGACGGGCAGGTCGTGATCGAGGACAGTCTCGAGATCGCGCAGGCCGACATCACCCGGATCGAGGGTGAGGCCGGGCTGGGAACCCGCATCTGGGCGCGGGTGCAGGCCGACGAGCTCAAGCTGCGCTACCGTGCGACGGTCGATGTCACGCGCCTTGCGCCCCGGCTCGAACAGCTCGGGGCGACGCCGGTGCACGGGCTTCCCGGCGATGTGCTGACCTATCTGCGCCCGTCGCGGTTCTGCCCCTCGGACCTGTTTCAGACCTTCGCCGCGCGGCGCTTCGATGGCCTCGAGGGCGGGCGCAAGATCGCCGCGATGACCGATTGGGTGGCGCGCAAGCTGTGCTATGTGCCGTCAAGCTCGCCGGCCACCACCGCGCAGGACACGTTCGTGACGCGCGAGGGGGTGTGCCGCGATTACGCGCATGTGGTCTGTGCGCTGGCGCGGGCGGCGGGGATCCCGGCGCGCTATGCCTCCGCCTATGCGCCGGATGTCGATCCGCCGGATTTTCACGCCCTGCCGCAGGTCTGGCTGGAGGGCGCGTGGCACATGGTGGACGCGACCGGCATGTGTGGCGAGGAGGGCGCGGCGCTGATCGGCGTGGGGCGCGACGCGGGCGATGTCGCCTTCATGGAGACTTGGACCCCAGCCTGGTGTGTCAGCCAGTCGGTCAGCGTCATGCGGCTGCCGTCGTAGGGGGTCAGTCGCCCTCGTGGCGGCGCGGGTCGGCGGGGTAGACGCCGAGGATGCTGATATCGGAGGTGAAATAGTCCAGCTCGTCCAGCGCGCGGGCGACGGGCGCGTCCTCGGGGTGGCCCTCGATATCGGCATAGAATTGCGCCACGTTGAAATTGCCGTCCATGATGTAGCTTTCCAGCTTGGTCAGGTTCACACCGTTGGTGGCGAACCCGCCAAGCGCCTTGTAAAGCGCCGCCGGAATCGAGCGCAGGCGAAAGACCAGCGTTGTCATCATCCCGTCATCGCCGCGGCGGGTGAAATCGGGCTCGCGCGCCATGATCAGGAACCGTGTCGTGTTGGTGCCCTGATCCTCGATATGGTGGGCGATCACTTCGAGCCCGTGGATCTCGCCGGCCAGATCGCTGGCCAGCGCGGCCAGTTCGGGCTGGCCGGCCTCGGCCACGTGGCGCGCCGATCCGGCGGTGTCGGCACCGCTGATGCGGTGAATGCCGTGGCGTTCCAGAAACGCGCGGCACTGGCCCAGAAGCATGGTGTGGCTGACCGCGCTTTCGATCTGGTCGAGGCGCACGCCGGGCAGGGCCAGCAGGTTGATGTGCACCCGCACGAACGCCTCGCCGACGATATGCAGCCCCGATTCGGGCAGCAGGTGATGGATATCGGCCACCCGCCCGAAGGTGGAATTGTCGACCGGCACCATCGCGAGATCCGCGCGCCCCTCGCGCACCGCCGTGATCGTGTCCTCGAATGTACGGCAGGGCAGCGGCTCCATGCCGGGATAGGTCTCGAAGCAGGCCTGATGCGAATAGGCGCCGAGCTCTCCCTGAAAGGCGATTGCGTTGGGCATGTTGCAGGATCCATCCTTGTCGAGGTGCCGGGCGTTTGGTCGCGGAAACTACACCTTGCAAGGCGGTAGGGGAAGCGGCTAGACAGATTGTCAAACCAAGGAGCCAACGAAAGCGAGCCAATGTTCGACACGATGACACTGACAAAGTCCGCTGGTGCCCTGTGCGGGGCACTGCTCATTTTCTTGCTGGGAGGCTGGGCGGCAGAGACGATCTATTCTTCCGGCGGGCACGGCGAAGACCATGCGCAAGGCTATGTGGTGGACACCGGCGCGGATGACGAACCGCAGGACACAGCCGAGGAGGCGCCCGATCTGGCCACGCTTTTCGCATCGGCAGATGCCGCCAAGGGCGAACGCGTGTTCAACCAGTGCCGGGCCTGCCACATGCTCGAAGACGGTCAAAACGGCGTCGGCCCGCATCTTTACGGTGTCGTGGCGCGCGATGTCGGCTCGGTGGAGGATTTCAATTATTCCGGCGCGCTGAGCGAGGTCGCCGATGTCTGGACGGCGGCAGAACTGAGCGCCTTCCTTGAAAACCCGTCCAACTACGCGCCGGGCACCAGCATGGGCTATGCGGGTCTGTCGAAGGCCGAGGACCGCGTCAACGTGATCGCCTATCTCGACGAGACCGATGGCGAGAACAATATCGAGCTTGCAGCCGCAGAGACGGAAGCACCGGCCGATGAGGCCGCCGCCGACGAGGGCGCAGCGGAAGAGGGAACGCCCGAAGAGGCCGCCGCCGACGAGGGCGCAGCGGATGAGGGCACGACCGAAGAGGCTGCCGCCGACGAGGGCGCAACGGAAGAGGGCGCGACCGAAGAGGCTGCTGCCGACGAGGGCGCAACGGAAGAGGGCGCGACCGAAGAGGCCGCTGCCGACGAGGGCGCAACGGAAGAGGGCACGACCGAAGAGGCCGCTGCCGACGAGGGCGCAACGGATGAAGGCATGACCGAAGAGGCCGCCGCCGACGAGGGCGCAACGGATGAAGGCATGACCGAAGAGGCCGCCGCCGACGAGGGCGCGTCGGAGTTCGCGACAATGGTCGCCTCCGCCGATGCCGATGCGGGCCAGCAACTCTACCGTCAGTGTCAGGCGTGCCACCAGCTCGAAAACGAGCGCAACGGCGTCGGCCCGCATCTTGTGGGTATCGTCGGGCGCGACATCGCGTCGATCGACGGATTCAATTATTCGGATGCGTTGGCCGGCATCGAGGGCGCGTGGACCCTCGACGAGCTGAGCGCCTGGATCGAGAACCCGAGCGACTACGCGCCGGGCAACAAGATGGGCTATCGCGGGCTGGCCGACGCGCAGGACCGCGCCAATCTGATGGCGTATCTGCAAAGCGCCGGAAACTGATCCGCACGACGTTACATCATGGCCGTCGCCCGCCATCGCGGGGGGCGGCCGTTAGAGTTGGCGTCCCCGATCTTCGCTTGAACGGCCCGACCGCTCTGCCGTAGCTTGCCAGTCGAGACCAAAGCGCCAGATCTGACGGAAGGCGCGGCAGCAGGAGGACAACATGACCGGACCGACAGACAAGCCCCGCAGCGGCGTCAGCCGGAGATCCCTTCTGATGCGGAGCGCCGCGTTTCTCGCCGCCCCGCTGCTACCCGCGATCCGCCCGGTTCGGGCCCGCGCGCAGGATGATGGGGACATCATCACCTCGCATGGCTACTCGTTTTTCGGCAATCTGAAATATTCCGCCGACTATCCGCATTTCGATTACGTGAACCCCGACGCGCCCAAGGGCGGCGAGATCTCGCTTTACGCGCCGGGTACTTTCGATTCGATGAACCCCTATTCGCGCAAGGGCCGCGCCGGGCGGCTGTCCTGGATGGTCTATGAAAGCCTGCTGGGCGCGTCCGAGGCCACCGGCGAGCCGCTGCCGGGCGACGCTTACAACGAGGGTTACGGGCTGCTGGCCGAAAGCCTCGAATATGACGCGGGCAAGACCTGGGTGATCTTCACCATGCGGCCCGAGGCGAGGTTCGCCGATGGCACGCCGGTGACAGCACATGACGTGGTGTTCTCGCACAACCTCTTTCTGGAACAGGGCCTGCAATCCTATGCCGATGCGGTCAAGCGCCGGGTGACGGGGGCCGAGGCGCTGGACGATCACCGGGTGAAGTTCACCTTCGCCGACGGCATCTCGCGCCGGTCGCTGATCGATCAGGTCGGGGGCACGCCGGTCTTTCCGCGCAAGTGGTACGAGGAGACCGAGGCGCGGCTGGACGAGCCACGGCTGGAGGCCGCGCCCGGATCGGGTCCGTATCAGGTCAAGAGTTCCGAGGTGAACCGCAACATCGTCTATGAACGCAACCCCGATTACTGGGGCTGGCATCTGCCGATCAACAAGGGGCGGCACAATTTCGACCGTATCCGGATCGAGTATTTCGCCGATGACAACGCTGCCTTCGAGGCGTTCAAGGCCGGCGTCTACACCTTCCGCGCCGAGGGCAATTCCAAGACATGGGCCACGGGCTATGATTTCGGCGCCGCCAATCGGGGTCATGTCGTCACCGAGGAACTGCCCAACGGTCTGCCACCGACTCCGACCGGGTTCGTGTTCAACCTTGGCCGCGAAAAGCTGCAGGACAAACGGGTGCGGCAGGCGATCGCGCTTGGCTTCAATTTCGAATGGACCAACCAGTCGCTGCAATACGGGCTGTTCGAACAGCGCCATTCCTTCGTGCAGGACACCCATCTGCAGGCCGAAGACGTGCCCGAGGGGGCCGAGCTGGAGCTTCTGGAATCGCTCGGGGGTCTGATCCCGCAAGAGATGCTGACCGAGCCGGCGGTACGGGCGCACAGCTCGGACCCCGACCGGCTGAACGACCGCCGCAACCTGCGCCGTGCGATGGGGCTTCTGGACGAGGCCGGCTGGCCGGTGGGCGGTGACGGCATGCGGCGCAATGCCGATGGCCAGCCCCTGCGCATCGAGATCCCGATCTCGGCGTCGGGATCGGCGACGATGTCGGCGGTGGTGGAAAGCTTCGTGTCGAACCTCAAGCTGATGGGGATCGACGCGCGCTTCGACAAGATCGACGCCGCGCAATACACCTCACGCGAGCGCGACCGCGATTACGACCTGATCTTCGACAGCTATGTGGCGTTCCTCGAGGCCGGCACCGGCCTGCATCAGCGCTATGGCAGCCAGGAGGCCGCGTTCAGCCTGTTCAACCCCGCGGGTCTGGCCAGCCCGATGGTCGACGCGATAATCGACCGGGCGCTTGAATCGGATAGCCAGACGGCGCAGGACGTGGCGCTGACCGCGCTCGACCGCGCGCTGCGCTTCGAGTTTTTCATGATCCCGACATGGTATCTCGACAAGACTTGGGTCGCCTACTGGGATCAGTATTCCTATCCCGAGACGCTGCCGGACTACGCGACCGGCGTGCTCGATTTCTGGTGGTATGACGCAGACAAGGCGCAGGCGCTGAAAGATGCGGGCGCGCTGTGACCGAAAGGACGGTCTGAGATGGGCGCGTATATCCTGCGGCGGATCCTGCTGATCGTGCCGACACTGTTCGGGATCATGGTCATCAACTTCGCGTTGGTGCAATTCGTGCCCGGCGGCCCGGTCGAGCAGATGATCGCCAACATGCAAGGCCAGGGCAACGTGTTCGAAAGCTTTTCGGGGGCGGGGTCCGATACCGGGCAGAACCTTGACCAGTTCCGCGGCGACACCGATCAGTATGCCGGGGCGCGCGGCCTGCCGCCCGAGCTGATCGCCGAGCTCGAAGAGCAGTTCGGCCTCGACAAGCCGCCGCTGGAGCGGTTCGTGGGCATGATGTGGAACTACATGCGTCTCGATTTCGGCGAGAGCTATTTTCGCAAGATCGACGTGCTGGATCTGGTGCTGGAAAAGATGCCGGTCAGCATCAGCCTTGGCCTGTGGTCGACGGTGATCGCCTATCTGGTGTCGATCCCGCTGGGGATCCGCAAGGCGGTCGGCGACGGCACGCGGTTCGATACATGGACCAGTGGGCTGATCGTGGTGGCCTACGCGATCCCGGCCTTCCTGTTCGCGATCATGCTGCTGGTGCTGTTCGCGGGCGGCAGTTATTTCCAGATATTTCCGCTGCGCGGTCTGACCTCGGACAATTTCGACCAGCTGAGCCTGATGGGCAAGGTCGGCGATTACCTGTGGCATATCGCGCTGCCGGTGCTGGCCTCGACGATCTCGGCCTTTGCCACGCTGACGCTGCTGACCAAGAACAGCTTTCTCGACGAGATCAAGAAGCAATACGTGATGACTGCCCGCGCCAAGGGGCTGGGCGAGCGGCGGGTGCTTTACGGGCATGTGTTCCGCAACGCCATGCTGATCGTGATCGCCGGATTTCCGGCGGTGTTCATCGGCGTGTTCTTCGGCGGGTCGGTGCTGATCGAGACGATCTTTTCGCTCGACGGTCTGGGGCGGCTCGGCTTCGAGGCGGCGGTCGGGCGCGATTATCCAGTGATGTTCGGCACGCTGTTCCTGTTCGGGCTTATCGGCCTTGTGGTCGGCATCCTGAGCGATCTGATGTATGTGCTGGTCGACCCGCGGATCGATTTCGAGAAGCGGGAGGGCTGAGGCGATGCGCGACGACTTCGAGCGCGCAAAGGGGGCGCTGCCCCCGTCGCCGCAAGACGGCGACTCCCCCGGGGTATTTGATCCAAGAAGAAACAGCGGGGGGAAGTTCAGCCTGTCGCCCCTTAACCAGCGGCGCTGGCGGAATTTCCGGCGCAATGGCCGTGCCTTCTGGTCGCTGATCGTGTTTTCGGTGATCTTCACCATCACGCTTTGTGCCGAGTTCGTCGCCAATGACAAACCGATCCTGATCCAGTATCGCGGCGAGTTCTACGCGCCGATCTTTCAGTTCTACCCCGAGACCGCGTTCGGCGGCGATTTCCAGACCGAGGCGATCTATCGCGACCCCGAGGTGCAATGCCTGATCGCGTCAGGCGGGCTGGATGCGTGTTTCGACGATCCCGAGGGCGTGATGGCCGAGGCCGAGACCGGTGTCGTGAACGGCAGCGAGATCGAGAAGGGCTGGGCGATCTGGCCGCTCATCCCCTACAGTTATGACACCACGGTCGATCGCGACGGGGCCGCACCCCTGCCGCCCAATGCGCAGAACTGGCTGGGCACCGACGACACCAAGCGCGACGTGCTGGCGCGGGTGATCTACGGGTTCCGCCTATCGGTGATGTTCACGCTGATCGTGACATTCGCCTCGTCGGTCATCGGGATCTTCGCGGGCGCGGTGCAGGGCTATTTCGGCGGCAAGACCGATCTGTTCTTTCAGCGCATCATCGAGATCTGGGCCTCGACCCCGCAGCTTTACGTGATCATCATCCTGTTCGCGATCCTGCCGCGAAGTTTCTGGCTATTGGTGGTGATCACCGTGCTGTTCGGCTGGATGGCGCTGGTGGGCGTGGTGCGCGCCGAGTTCCTGCGGGCGCGCAATCTGGAATATGTGCGCGCGGCCAAGGCGCTCGGCGTGGGCAACCTGACGATCATGTTCCGCCACATGCTGCCCAATGCGATGGTGGCGACGCTGACCATGCTGCCGTTTGTGATCACCGGCACGATCTCGCTGCTGGCGGGGCTGGATTTTCTGGGCTTCGGTCTGCCGTCCTCGTCGCCGAGCCTTGGCGAGTTGACCTTGCAGGCCAAGCAGAACCTGCAGGCACCGTGGCTCGCCTTCACCGCGTTCTTCGCCTTCGCGATCATGCTGTCATTGCTGGTCTTCATTTTCGAGGGCGTGCGCGACGCGTTCGACCCAAGGAAGACCTTTCAATGAGTGTGCTCGAAGTGCGCGATCTGGCCGTGGGATTCCGGCAGGACGGGCGGCTGATCCCGGCCGTGCGCGGCGTGTCGTTCAGCCTTGACCGGGGCGAGACCGTGGCGCTCGTGGGCGAGAGCGGGTCCGGAAAGTCGGTGACCGCGCTGTCGACCGTGTCGCTTCTGGGCGGGGCCGCCGAGGTCACCGGCAGCGTCACCTATGACGGCCAGGAGATGATCGGCGCGGATGACAAGCGGCTGCGGCAGGTGCGCGGCAATGATATCAGCTTCATCTTCCAGGAGCCGATGACGTCGCTGAACCCGCTGCACACGCTGGAAAAGCAGCTGCGCGAGAGCCTCGAACTGCATCAGGCGCTGACCGGCACGGCGGCGCGGGATCGCATTGTCGATCTGCTGGAGCGTGTCGGCATCCGCGAGGCGGCGGAACGGCTCAACGCCTATCCGCATCAGTTGTCGGGCGGGCAGCGGCAGCGGGTGATGATCGCCATGGCGCTGGCCAACAAGCCCGACATTCTGATCGCCGACGAGCCGACCACGGCGCTCGATGTCACGATCCAGGCGCAGATCCTCGACCTGCTGGCGGCGTTGAAGCGCGACGAGGGGATGGGGCTTTTGTTCATCACCCATGATCTGGGGATCGTGCGGCGCATCGCCGACAAGGTCTGCGTGATGAAGGAGGGCGAGATCGTCGAGAGCGGGCCGGTGGAGACGCTTTTCGCCGCACCGCAGCACCCGTATACGCGCAAGCTGCTGAGTGCGCAGTCGGTCGGCGTACCCGCGCCGGTGCCGGCGGGCGCGCCGGTGGTGGCCGAGACCGAAGACCTGCGCGTCTGGTTCCCGATCCACAAGGGGTTGCTGAAGCGGACCGTCGGGCACGTGAAGGCGGTGAACGCGGCGACGCTGCAGGTGCGCGCCGGCGAGACCGTGGGCATCGTCGGCGAGAGCGGGTCGGGCAAGACCACGCTGGCACTGGCGATGATGCGGCTGGTCGCCTCGGAAGGCAAGATCAGCTTTGTGGGCCAGGATGTGCATGGCTGGCCGACGCGGCAATTGCGCAAGCGGCGAAAGGAGATGCAGATCGTCTTTCAGGACCCGTTCGGCAGCCTGTCCCCGCGCATGACGGCGGCGCAGATCATCGCAGAAGGGCTGGGCGTGCATGGCAATCCCGGCGGCCGGCCCGAGCGCGAACTGGTCGCAGAGGTGATGGCGGAGGTCGGGCTGATCCCCGCCATGATGGACCGCTATCCGCACGAGTTTTCGGGCGGGCAGCGGCAGCGCATCGCGATCGCCCGCGCGATGATCCTGCGCCCGAAACTGGTGGTTCTCGACGAGCCGACAAGCGCGCTCGACATGACGGTGCAGGTGCAGATCGTCGATCTGTTGCGCGATCTGCAGGTGAAATACGGGCTGGCCTATCTGTTCATCAGCCACGACCTGCATGTGGTGCGCGCGATGAGTCACCGGGTGATCGTGATGAAGGATGGCGATGTCGTGGAGGCGGGCACCGCCGAGGCGCTGTTCACCGCGCCGCAGACGCCCTATGCGCGCACGCTGCTGGCGGCGTCGCTTGAGGGGCGGATCGACCCGGAGACGGCCTGAGCGGGGTGGACATGCCTAGGCGTTCGGGCGCGCTGCCCCCGTCGCCCTTCGGGCCACCTCCTCGGGATATTTACGCCCGGAAAAAAACCCGGTGAGGCGGATCAGATCGCCGAGCTGTGGCCCTGTTCGTCCATCTCGTAAAGATCGAGGCGGCGCGCGATCATCCGGGTGAGGGGTCGGGCCGCGGGCGGGATGGCCAGCCCGCTCTCGTCAAGGGCAAGGTGGCCCTCGAAGGCGTGATCAACCTCCGACAGGATGGCGTGCAGCGCGTCGGGCGTGATGTCGAAATCGCGGGTGATCTCTGCGGTATCGATGCGGAAATCGCACATCAGCGCCTCGATCATTCGCCCGCGCATGCGGTCCTGGTCCGAGAACACATGCCCGCGCGCGGTGGCAAAGCGCCCCTCGCGGATGGCGGCGGTATAGGCACCGGTGGCCGGGGCGTTCTGCGCGTAGCCTTGCGGAAAGCGCGAGATCGACGAGGCGCCGATACCCACCAGCACGTCGGCGGTATCGTCGGTATAGCCCTGAAAATTGCGCCGCAGCTTGCCGGTCTTGCGCGCGATGCTCAGCCCGTCATCGGGGCGCGCGAAATGGTCGATCCCGATCTCGGCGTACCCATCCCACAGGAACAGGCGGCGCGCGGTCTCGAACAGCTCCAGCCGTTCCTGCGGGGTGGGCAGGGCCGCCGACGGGATCATCTGTTGCCGTCTGGCCATCCACGGCACATGCGCGTAGCCGTAAAGCGCCACGCGGTCGGGGTCGAGCGACAGCAGTTTCTGCACGCTTTCGGTGATCCGCGCGCCGGTCTGATGGGGCAGCCCGTAGAGAATGTCGGCATTGAGGCTGGTGACGCCGCGGGCGCGGATTTCCTCGGCCGCCCATCGGGTGATGTCGTAGCCCTGGATGCGCCCGATGCTTTGCTGGATCTCTTCGTCGAAATCCTGCACCCCGATCGAGGCGCGGGTCATGCCGGCTGCTGCCAGCGCATCGAGGCGCGGGCCGTCGATCTCGCCCGGGTCGATCTCGACCGAGAACTCGGTTTCCGCGGTGAAGGGCGCGATGTCGCGGATCGCACCGGCCAACTCGTCCATCATGCCGGGCCGCAAGAGCGTGGGCGTGCCGCCGCCCCAATGCAGCCGCGACAGGCGCACGCCGCGGGGCAGGGCCCGGCCCAGCATGGCGATCTCGGTCTTCAGGGTATCGACATAGGCGCGCACCGGGCGATCGCTCTGGGTGCCCTGTGTGCGGCAGGCGCAGAACCAGCACAGCCGGCGGCAGAACGGCACATGCACATATAACGATATTTGCGCGCCCTCTGGCACAGCCCCGAGCCAGGTGTTAAGTTGAAAATAGGTGGGTGTGCCGCTGAAACGCGTCGCGGTCGGGTAGCTTGTGTAGCGGGGCACCCGCGCGTCGAAGAGACCCAGCCTGCCGAGTTGAGTTTGCGTGTCCATGTGTCTAATCTGGCGAACGCTCGATTGTCGTTCCTTGACCCAGATCAAAAATCGCGAAAGCCGTGCTGATGCTCAAAGAGACCAACGTTGAAATCCCGCAGGACTGCGGTGATTGTCCGATCCGCCACCGCGCCGTCTGTGCGCGCTGCGAACCGGACGAGTTGGAGATGCTCGACAGGATCAAGTATTACCGCCGGTTTCAGGCGGGGCAGACGGTGATCTGGTCGGGCGACAGGATGGATTTCGTCGGATCGGTCGTGACAGGAATCGCCACGCTGACCCAGACCATGGAGGACGGGCGCCGGCAGATGGTCGGCCTGTTGCTGCCCAGTGACTTTGTCGGGCGGCCGGGCCGGGCCTGCGCGGCCTATGACGTGGTGGCGATCACCGATATCGTCATGTGCTGCTTTCGCAAGAAGCCGTTCGAGGAGATGCTCGACAGCACGCCGCATATTTCGCAGCGCCTGCTGGAGATGACCCTCGACGAGTTGGACGCGGCGCGCGAATGGATGCTGGTGCTGGGGCGCAAGACCGCGCGGGAAAAGATCGCGTCGCTGATCGCGATCATCGCGCGGCGCGACGCGGCGATCGGCATGAAAGGCCGGCACGTGCCGCTGGTGGTCGATCTGCCGCTGACCCGCGAGGCGATGGCCGATTACCTCGGCCTGACACTGGAGACCGTGAGCCGCCAGATCTCGGCGCTCAGGCGCGACAACGTGATTTCTCTGGAAGGCAAGCGGCGGGTGACGATCCCCGATTTCAACCGTCTGCTGGAAGAGGCGGGCGACGATAGCGATGGTGGCCTTCCAGCGTGAGAGGAAGGGCCGCCGGGCCGGTCGTCGAATGAGTTCCTGCGACCTTATTGGATGAGCATGGGCCGGCCGCCGGTGCCGGTTCCAGCTTCGTCGAAATATGGATCACCGTCTTCGCATTTCGCCTTTACATTCATGGTCACGTTGCCGCTCAACGTCCAAGAGCCTGCCACAAGGCCAAGACAGCCCAGACTATGTCTCGAAAAGTCCGGAGTGCCCGCAAGTTTGATGTTAGATCCCGGTGCATAGATCGCTACGCCGGCAAAGTCGCCAGTTTCCGGCGGCTTGATGGAAAGGCTTTCATTGCCTTTCATTTCGAAATCGACGCCGGATTTGATGACAAGAGTGTTCCCGATTGCATCCTCATCATATTCATTGCCATCGGATTCAACGGTACCGAAATTTCCATTCGCCATCCCGGTCACGCACAAAACGCCGGGCTTGAGTGTATTTCCCGTTTGACCTCCCCCACCATTGCCATTGCCATTGCCATTGCCATTGCTGCCGTTGCTGTCAGCCAGAAAATCATCCGGAAACTCGCCGATATAATCACACACCGCGTCATCCGATGTGTCGGTCGGCCAACTCGTAATGCCACTCAATGGATCGGTGAAACCGCTTTCTATGGTGTCCTCGTTGCATGCACCGGGATTATTTGCGCCGGGGTCGAATTCTGGTGCAGCACATTTGGTTCCGATGACCCCGTTCCCATTGACCCTGATCGGGGCATTTGATCCGATTCCGCAGCCTGTCATGTCGTAGTTCCCGGCTGGGATGCCATTTATACGCAATCCCGACCCTCCGTCTGGGTCTGGATCGAGCGCGACGATGCAGGCCTTGAAGTCGCCGCCCTGACCCAGTGCCACGCGCGACAGGGTGTTGATCGTCACGCTGTCATCGGGGCGCAGGAGGCGGGACAGGTAGATCGGCTTGTCCTCGGAGATGGTCACGTCGATCGTTTTAGCGTCCGCCGGGTCGTCGAAGCTGACAGAGACGCCGGAGGACACGCCATTGAGGGTCGCGATGGATGCGGCCGCGGTTCTTGCCGCCTTCTCCTTGTCGGCCGTATTGGCCGAGGCGTCTCTCTTATACGCATGGGCCGCCGCGAAGGCCGCGATATCGGATGTCCGCTGGTTCTTCGACTTCGTCTGCAGGGCCGTGCCATATTCGAGCGCCAGCGCCGAGAACCCCAGAATGACCGGAATCGCGAAGGCCGTGACGATGGCGACGCCACCTTTGGTGTCGGCCGCGAGGCGATGTGACAGTCCGGCAATCTTCACAGACATGGCGACCATCCTCGTGTTCTGGTCATGTATCGGGGTCATGTATCGGGCCGGAACCCGTGATGGATGACGCGGCCCGCACCGGCGATCACGGTCGTTTCCGTCTTTTGTCCATCACAGCATAACGCAACTTTGGCGCGTGTCTGACAGCAATGTTCAATCATGGTTTCGGCATCGTTAAGCGATTCATCGTGGCGTCGGATGGGCCGCATGCGTGTCGTTTTCATCGCACAAAATGTCGTCAATTGAATACGTGCACCGCCGGTGATAGTTTTGCGGGCACCCGATATGAGAAGGAGATCGCAATGGCGCGGACAAGCTACTTTCTGGACAACATCTACACGACCGACGGCGGCGAGAGCATGCGCCGGTATTATGACGACTGGGCCGACAGCTATGACACGGATCTGCGCGAGAACGAGTACCGCACGCCGGACCGCTGTGCGCAGGCTCTGGCCGGACATCTTGAGGACAAGACTGCCCCCATCCTCGATTTCGCCTGCGGGACCGGCATCTCGGGCGTGGCGCTGAAGGCGGCGGGGTTCGGCACGATCGACGGCACCGACATCTCGGACGGCATGCTGGAGAAGGCACGCGACAAGGGTGCGTACCGCGATCTTTTCCGCGTGGATCCCGATGCGGGTCTGGATACCGGCGACCACGAGTATCGGGCCATCGTGGCCGTGGGCGCGATCGGCGCGGGTGCGGCCCCGGTCGAGAATATCGACGCGGCCATAGCGAGCTTGCCGTCCGGAGGGATTTTCGTCGTCTCGCTCAACGATCACACGCTCGAGGATCCGCAATTCGAGGGGCGGTTGACGAAAGCCATATCCGAGGGCCGGGTCGAGAAGCTCATCGCCGAGGACGGCCCGCATCTGCCCGGTATCGGGCTTGGCGCGCGGGTCTGGGCCGTGCGGCGGCTCTGACGAAAGGGCCGGGTGCGGTCCCTGATGGACCCGCCTGACACGGACGGGCGTCAAAGGCGCGCAGGTAGGAGCGCGCGCCTTTGCGTCTGTCGCGGGTCGCCTTTGCGTCTGTCGCGGGTCAGAGCGTGTCGCGCTCATTCGCATTCTCGCGACCCACTCCGACATTTTGATTCCGCATGTTCGAGGAGCGCAAAACCGGTATCCACTTTTGCGCAACATGCTTTAGTGCGCCATGAACACCGGCAGGGTCGCGTGTTCGAGCATGTAGCGGGTGGCGCCTCCGAAGATCGCCTCGCGGAAACGCGAATGGCCGTAGGCGCCCATCACCACCATGTCCGCATCCATGTCGCCGGCGTGGCGCATCAGCACGTCCGACACGCGCGGCAGGGTTTTCGACAGCACGTCGATCTCGACCCTGACGCCGTGGCGGGCGAGGTATTGCGCCACGGCACCGCCGGGATCCGAGCGCTCGGGGCCGTGGCTCGGCGGGTCGACCACCACGACATGCACCACATCGGCCTTTTCCATCAGCGGCAGCGCCGCGCGCAGCGCACCGAGCGCCTCGCGGCTTTCGTTCCAGCCCAGCAGGATCCTTGCCGGGCGCGGGACGGGGGGGCTGTCGGACGGGACGACCATCACGGGTGTGCGCCCCTCGAAGAGCGCCGATTCGCTCACCGGTTCAAGCTCCGCGCCGCGCCCCTCGCCGTAAGGTTGCGGCAGGACGACGAGATCGGAAAACCGCGCATGTGACGCGACGTGACGCCCCAGATCGGCCAGTTGGCTGACACCGGCCTCGGCGCTCCAACGCAGGCTGGTGTCGCCTAGGATCTTGCGGGCGCGGGCCTCGATCGTCTCGGCCTCGTCCTGGGCGCGGGCAATCGTTTCCTGAAGCACGATCGCGCTTGCGCCGGCATAGTAATATCCCGACTGGCTGCGATCCACGCCGAGGCAGAGCACGTCGAGATGCGCGTCATGCGCCTCGGCCGTGGCCACCGCATGGGCGAGTGTGTCCTTGACGAGGGCCTCGTCGGTGAGGACGGTGAAGATCGTCTTAAAGGTCATGTCGCGGTCCTTCAAAGGTGTTGCGTCGCAGTTGATGATAGGGAAATGTCACCCGTGGTGCTTTGACGCGGATCAACATCCGGTCGGCGGTATATTGACACAGATCAAGGATAGGTGATGCTGTCCCCGCCATTAGGCACTACCATACAGCGTGCGGGCGCGGGTCACGGCGGCGCGTGTGACAAGAGACGAAGGGACGCAATATGACGAACTATATCAAGCTGATCGTGCTTGGTGTGATCACGCTTTGCGCGTTGGTCGCGGCCAATTACGCGCGCGATCTGGCCTATCTGGTCAATGCGCTGACAGTGGCGATTGTCGCCGGCGGGCTTTTCCTGTGGGTTCTGCGCAACACCGACGAGCCGGTCGCGCCGAAGGTGGACCTGTCGGGTGAATACATGGACGGTGTGATCCGCGCCGGCGTGATCGCCACCTGTCTCTGGGCGCTGGTCGGCTTTTTGGCAGGCACCTGGATCGCGTTCCAGCTTGCGTTTCCGCAGCTCAATTTCGAATGGGCGCAGGGCTACATGAACTTCGGCCGGCTGCGGCCGCTGCACACCTCGGCGGTGATCTTCGCGTTCGGCGGCAACGCCCTGATCGCGACGTCGTTCTACGTGGTGCAGCGCACCAGCGCCGCGCGTCTCTGGGGCGGCAATCTGGCGTGGTACGTGTTCTGGGGCTACAACCTGTTCATCGTGCTGGCGGCCACGGGGTATCTTCTGGGCGCCACCCAGTCCAAGGAATATGCCGAACCCGAATGGCATGTCGATCTGTGGCTGACGGTCGTCTGGGTGGCCTATCTCGCGGTCTTTCTCGGCACCATCTTCAAGCGCCGCGAGCCGCATATCTATGTGGCCAACTGGTTCTTTCTGGCGTTCATCATCACCGTGGCGATGCTGCATATCGTCAACGGGCTGAGCGTGCCGGTCTCGATCTTCGGCTCGAAATCGGTGGCGATGTTTCCGGGCGTTCAGGGTGCGATGGTGCAGTGGTGGTATGGTCACAACGCCGTGGGCTTCTTCCTGACCGCCGGGTTCCTCGGCATGATGTATTACTTCGTCCCCAAGCAGGCCGGGCGTCCGGTCTACAGCTACAAGCTGTCGATCATCCACTTCTGGGCCCTGATCTTCCTCTATATCTGGGCGGGTCCGCACCACCTGCATTACACCGCGCTGCCCGACTGGGCCGCGACGCTCGGCATGGTGTTCTCGATCGTGCTGTGGATGCCCTCGTGGGGCGGCATGATCAACGGTCTGATGACGCTGTCGGGGGCCTGGGACAAGCTGCGCACCGATCCGATCATCCGCATGATGGTGATCTCGATCGGCTTTTACGGCATGGCGACCTTCGAGGGGCCGATGATGTCGATCCGCGCGGTCAACTCGCTGTCGCATTACACCGACTGGACCATCGGGCACGTGCATTCCGGCGCGCTTGGCTGGAACGGCATGATCACCTTCGGCGCGCTCTATTTCCTCGTGCCCAAACTGTGGAACCGCGAGCGGCTTTACTCGCTGAGCCTCGTGAACTGGCATTTCTGGCTGGCGACGATCGGGATCATTCTCTACGCCTCGGCGATGTGGGTGACCGGGATCATGGAAGGCTTGATGTGGCGCGAGGTGGATGCAAACGGCTTTCTGGTGAATTCCTTCGCCGATACCGTGGCGGCCAAGTTCCCGATGTATGTGGTGCGTGCACTGGGCGGGGTGCTTTACCTGACAGGTGCGATCATCATGGTCTACAATTTCTGGATGACGGTGAAGCGTTCGCCGGCCGTCGAATCCAGAAACAGCGCCGTTCCGGCTGAATAAGGAGGGCCGCAGAGATGGGAATTCTGGACAAACACCGGATCATCGAGAAGAACGTCACGCTGCTTGCGATCTTCGCCTTCCTCGTGGTCAGCATCGGCGGGATCGTGCAGATCGCCCCGCTGTTCTGGCTGGAAAACACGATCGAGGATGTCGAGGGGATGCGCCCCTATTCGCCGCTGGAACTGGCCGGGCGCGATATCTATGTGCGCGAGGGCTGCTATGTCTGTCACAGCCAGATGGTGCGTCCGATGCGCGACGAGGTCGAGCGTTACGGACATTATTCACTGGCCGCGGAATCGAAATACGACCACCCGTTCCAGTGGGGCTCCAAGCGCACCGGGCCGGATCTGGCGCGCGTGGGCGGGCGCTATTCGGATGACTGGCATGTCGACCACCTGCGCGACGCGCAATCGGTGGTGCCGGAATCGGTGATGCCCAAATACGGGTTTCTTGAAAACCGGATGCTGGATACCAGATATCTCGAGGACAGGCTTCGCGCCGACCGTATGGTCGGGGTGCCCTACACCGACGAGATGATCGCCAATGCGAGCGCCGATTTCCGGGCTCAGGCCGATCCGGACGCGGATCACGACGGCCTGCTCGAGCGGTACCCCAAGGCGCAGACCCGCAACTTCGACGGGCAGCCCGGGATTTCCGAGACGGATGCGCTGATCGCCTATCTGCAGATGCTGGGCACGCTGGTCGATTTCTCGACCTTCACCCCGGACCCGAGCCGTTAAGGAGGCATCGACATGGAGACCTATTCAATGCTGCGTCAGTTCGCCGATAGCTGGATGTTGCTGGCGCTGTTTCTGTTCTTCGTCGGGGTCGTGTTCTGGGTGTTCCGCCCCGGTGCGCGCAAGACATATGACGAGACGGCCAACATCCCGTTCCGGTACGAGGACAAACCCGCAGCCGCGCATGACAACGGCGAGCACGAAGATCGCGCGCAGGGCAAGGAGAACCGCTGATGGTGTCCGACAAGAACAAGACCCCCGACAACAAGATCAGCCCGCCCGAGCGTCACTATCCTGACCCCAGGAACCGGCGCAGGGACAAACCCCAAGAGCCCAAGACCACCGGCCATTCCTGGGACGGGATCGAGGAATACGACAACCCGATGCCGCGCTGGTGGCTCTGGACGTTCTACGCCACCATCATCTGGGGCGTGTGGTATGTCATCGCCTATCCGGCCTGGCCGCTGGTGCAGGGCGCCACCGAGGGCTACAAGAACTGGTCCACGCGCGAGAATGTCGCCACCGAGATCGCCGCTGCCGAGGCCGCGAATTCGGAGATCAACGAACGGCTCGTTTCGGCCGAACTGGCGTCGATCCCCGACAATGACGAATTGCGGACCTATGCCACATCGGCGGGCGCGTCGGTCTACCAGACATGGTGCGCGCAGTGTCATGGCTCGGGTGCGGCGGGCGCGCAGGTGGGCGGCTATCCCAACCTGCTCGACAATGACTGGCTGTGGGGTGGCACGGTTGAAGACATCCATTACACCATCGCGCATGGCATTCGCAACGAGGACGACCCCGACGCCCGCTATTCGCAGATGCCGGCCTATGGCGACATGTTCGAGACCGAGGAAATCGATCAGGTCGTCAATTACGTGATGTCGATGTCGGGTGAGCCGCGCGATGCCGAGGCCGCAGCGGCGGGCGAAGAGCTTTTCGTGAACAATTGCGCGGCCTGTCACATGGAGGATGGCAGCGGCAACACGGATCTTGGCGCGCCGGCCCTCAACGATCAGATCTGGCTTTATGGCGGCGATTACGAGACGCTCATCGAAACGGTCACATATAGCCGCTATGGTGTCATGCCGCCCTGGAACGTGCGTCTGTCGGAGGCCGAAGTGCGCGCGGTGGCGGTCTATGTGCACCAGCTTGGCGGCGGCGAGTAGGGTCGCAAACCCGCGCCCCGGGGAATCGGGACGGATGGCAGCCCCGAACGCCATCCGTCCGGTCTCCGCTCTCGCGATGTGCCGGGGCCGGGGCCGGGGCCGGGTGGGCGCAGTGTCGCAGGGTCTCAGCATCCGGGCCGGAAAAGCTTATTTACCTTTGAGTGCGGGGTTGGTCTTGACGCTGAAAGATAGGTTCAGGAGTCACGAATTGATGCAGGTCAAGGCCCTCGACACGGGGTCCTGCGAAACCTCGGCCCAACGACCCGACCATCCCGGAGTGCCTCTGTGACCGATACCCAGCCCAATGTCCCGCCCCCCCTTTACGCCGCGCGCGAGCCGGTCTTTCCCAAGAAGGTGCGCGGCTCGTTCCGGAACCTGAAATGGGTGATCCTGATCGTCACCCTCGGGATCTACTACATCACCCCGTGGATCCGCTGGGACCGCGGCCCGAACCTGCCCGATCAGGCGGTGCTGCTGGATCTGGCGGACCGGCGGTTCTTCTTTTTCTGGATCGAGATCTGGCCGCATGAGTTCTATTTCGTCGCCGGTCTGCTGATCATGGCGGGGCTGGGACTGTTTCTCTTCACCTCGGCGCTTGGCCGGGTCTGGTGTGGCTATACCTGCCCGCAGACCGTCTGGACCGATCTTTTCATCACCGTGGAGCGCTGGATCGAGGGCGACCGCAACGCCCGCCTGCGCCTGCACCGGCAGAAATGGGATCTGACGAAGATCCGGCTGAGCGTGGTCAAATGGGCCACATGGCTGCTGATCGCGGTGGCCACCGGGGGCGCGTGGGTGTTCTATTTCGCCGATGCGCCGACGCTTCTGGTGGATCTGTTCACGCTCAACGCGCATCCGATCGCCTATACCACGGTGGCCATCCTGACCGCGACGACCTTCTTCTTCGGCGGATTCGCACGCGAGCAGATCTGCATCTATGCCTGCCCGTGGCCGCGTATTCAGGCGGCGATGATGGACGAGGACACGCTGACCGTCGCCTACCGCGAATGGCGGGGCGAGCCGCGCGGCAAGGGCAATGTGCGCCGCCTCAGTGCCCAAAAGGCGCGCGAGGCCGAGGCGCAGACGCACGCGGCGGGCCCCGGCGAGGCCAAGTATGCCGCGACCCCCTATCCCGGCATGCAGGCGGGCGAGGCCGGCGCGACGGGCGCCGAGGGACCGGGCGACTGCATCGATTGCATGGCCTGCGTCAATGTCTGCCCTGTGGGCATCGACATCCGCGACGGCCAGCAGATGGAATGCATCACCTGCGCGCTTTGCATCGATGCCTGCGACGAGGTGATGGAACGGATCGGCAAGCCGCGCGGGCTGATCGATTACATGGCGCTGACCGACGAGGTCAACGAGCGCGCGGGGCAACCCCCGAAACCGATCTGGAAACACGTCTTCCGGCCGCGCACGGTGCTTTACACGACCCTGTGGGCGCTGGTCGGGATCGGCCTCGTGGTGGCGCTGTTCATCCGGTCGGACATGGACATGACCGTCGCCCCGGTGCGCAACCCGACCTATGTCACCCTTGCCGACGGTTCGGTGCGCAACACCTACGAGGTGCGGTTGCGCAACATGCACGGCAATGAGCGGCGCTTCAACCTGTCCGTCAAGGGCGATCCGGCGATCAGGATCCAGCTCGAGGGGACGCCCTACAGCTCGATCTCAGTGCCGGCCGACGAGTTGTACCTGCAGCGGGTCTATCTGGTCGCGCCGCCCGGATCCGACCCCGCGCAGTCCGACAGCACCGATGTGCGGCTCTGGATCGAGGACACGCAGAACGGCGAGCGCAGCTACAAGGACACGATTTTCAATGGAAGGGGCGGCTGATGGCAGGGCGCGAGATCACCGGCAAACATGTGCTGATCGGCTTCGTCGCGGCGTTCGGCGTGATCATCGGGGTCAACCTGCTGCTGGCCTTTTCGGCGGTCCGCACCTTTCCGGGGCTGGAGGTGGACAATTCCTATGTCGCGAGCCAGGAATTCGACGACCGCAAGGCGGCACAGGAGGCGCTTGGCTGGACCGTGTCCGCCGATCACAGCGGCGGTCTGCTGATCCTGAGCATCACCGACGCGGCGGGCGTGCCCGTCGCCGTCGCCGATCTCGACGCGACGGTGGGCCGGGCCACGCATGTGCAGGACGACCAGACGCCCGATTTCCGGTTCGACGGCAACGCCTATGTCGCGCCCGTGGCGCTCGGTGATGGCAACTGGAACGTCCGCATGACGGCCCGCGCCCATGACGGCACGCTGTTCGAGCAGCGGGTCGTGCTCCACAAGGACTAGGTCATGACAGCCCCCATGCGCCCGACGCCCTCGGCCTGTCCGGCCTGTTCCGCCGCCCCGGCGGCGGAGGCGCAGGCGGCGCGCGATCTGCCCCGCGCGCAGATCGCGCTGTCGCTGCCGACGATCCATTGCGCGGCCTGCATCTCGAAGATCGAGCGCGGGCTCGACGCCGATCCGCGGGTGATCTCGGCGCGCGTCAACCTGACCCTCAAACGCGCCAGCATCGAGGCCGCGCCCGAGGTGACCGCCGAAGAGATGCGCCGCGTGGTCGAGGGGCTGGGATACGAGGCGCACGAGCTCGACCCCGGCACGCTCAACGCCACCGCGACCGACAGCGCCGGGCGCGATCTGCTGATGCGGCTTGCCGTGGCCGGCTTTGCCATGATGAACGTGATGCTTCTGTCGGTGTCGGTCTGGTCGGGGGCCGAGGCCGCGACGCGCGACATGTTCCACTGGATCTCGGCGGCGATCACCTTTCCCGCGATCGCCTTTTCGGGGATGCCGTTCTTTCGCAATGCGTGGTCGGCGCTGCGGCAGGCGCGGCTCAACATGGACGTGCCGATCACGCTGGCCATCGGGCTGGCCCTCGCCACCTCGCTGTGGGAGACGATGCTGTCGGGCGCACATGCCTATTTCGACGCGGCGCTCGCGCTGACATTCTTCCTGCTGGCGGGGCGCTATCTCGATCACCGGACACGGGCGATCGCGCGCTCGGCCGCCGAGGAGCTGACGGCGCTGGAAGTGCCGCGCGCGACGCGCGTGACCGAGACGGGCGACGAGCAGGTCAACGTCTCCGGCCTTGCCGTGGGCGACGTGATCCGCGTGCGGCCGGGGGGGCGGATGCCCGTCGATGGCGAGATCGTGACCGGCACGTCCGAGCTCGACCGCTCGCTGCTGACCGGCGAGGCGCGCCCCGTATTCGCCGGGCCGGGGCAGGCGGTCAGCGCCGGCGAGGTCAATCTCACCGGGCCGCTGACCCTCCGCGCCACCGCCGTGGGGTCCGACACCTCGCTGCACCGCATGGCCGATCTGGTGGCGATCGCCGAGTCGGGGCGCTCGCGCTACACCTCGCTGGCCGATGGTGCCGCGAAGCTCTACGCGCCCGGCGTGCATATCCTTGCCGGTTTCAGCTTTCTGGGCTGGTACCTCTACACATGGGACATGCGCACAGCGCTCAATATCGCCGCGGCGGTCCTGATCATCACCTGCCCCTGCGCGCTCGGGCTGGCGGTGCCGGCGGTGACGACGGCCGCCTCGGGGCGGCTCTTCCGGCGCGGCATGCTGATCAAGCACGAGACCGCACTCGAGCGGCTGGCGCAGGTCGACACGGTGGTCTTCGACAAGACCGGCACGCTGACCTCCGGCACGCCGCGCCTGACCAATCTCGATGCGTTGCCGCCCGAGGCGGTGGCGTGCGCGCTGGCGCTCGCGCAGGGCTCGTCGCATCCGCTGGCGCGCGCGATCACCGATGCCGCGACCGAGGCGGGGGTGGCCCCCGCCCAAATCCGCGACGTGACCGAGGTGCCCGGCTACGGGACCAAAGGCACCGTGGACGAGTGCGAGGTCCGCCTCGGGCGCGCCGGATGGACCGGGGCGCAGGGCGTGTCGGAAACCGCCACCTTCCTGAAGGTCGGTGACCGGCCGCCCGTCGCCTTCACCTTCACAGATGCGCTGCGCCCCGGCGCCGAAGCGGCCGTGGAGGCGCTGATGCGGCAGGGCAAGCGCGTGATCCTGATCTCGGGCGACACGACCCCGGCGGTCGAGGCATTGGCGCAACGGCTCGGCATCCCCGACTGGCTGGCCGAGGCGCTGCCCGCCGACAAGGCGGCCCGGGTCGAGGCGCTGACCGGGGACGGCGCCCGGGTGCTGATGGTCGGGGACGGGCTCAACGACACGGCGGCACTTGCGGCCGCGCATGTCTCGATCTCGCCGGCCTCGGCACTCGATGCGGCGCGCGTGGCCTCCGATATCGTGCTTCTGGGCAATGATCTCTCGACCATCTCGGCGGCCTGCCTGACGGCCCGCTCCGCCACCCGCCGGATCACCGAGAATTTCCGCATCGCCACGGTCTACAACATCGTCGCAGTGCCGCTCGCGGTGGCCGGGCTCGCCACGCCGCTCATCGCGGCCTTGGCCATGTCGCTCAGTTCGGTTACGGTTTCGCTGAATTCCCTGCGATTGAGGTAAGCGATGAACATCCTCACCTATCTGATCCCGATTTCGCTGACCCTCGGCGGTCTCGGCCTCGCGGCCTTCATCTATACGGTGAAATCAAACCAGTATGACGACCCCGAGGGCGATGCGCGCCGCATCCTGTCGGATGACTGGGACGATCATCCCAAACCCTGACCTGCGTTTCGTCTTGGCTCAAATACCCCCGGGGGAGTCGCCCGGAACGTGCGACGGGGGCAGAGCCCCCGCTTTCCAGGCGATCAGCCGGGTCCGATCATGAAGCAGCTGATCTGCTTGGCCTGCAAGCGGCGGCAGGCCAGATCGGCGCTGTCGCGCGTCATCCCCATGAAGTTCGCATCGAACCCCGTGGGACGCCTGACGACCTTGCGCAGACTGTCGTCGAGCGTGCTCATCTCGGTCAGGGCGGTCTGAAGCAGCACCTGCCGCGCCTTGTACTCGGTCGGGTAACGGCCGATATTGACGCCCCAGGTTCGCCCGCCCGAGGTCGAGACGCGGCGCAC
>Ga0307933_1000506_pt1 | contig 36357 bp, 33 predicted proteins | sample OrgLakmetageno88_FD_201811 | JGI IMG/M metagenome (GOLD analysis project Ga0307933, IMG submission 201811) | Saline water microbial communities from Organic Lake, Antarctica - #88 | ecosystem: Environmental > Aquatic > Non-marine Saline and Alkaline > Saline | place: Antarctica: Organic Lake... | reverse complement strand
AAGCTTGCCGGTAAGGCGAAAAAAGAATTCGCCCTCATGGTCACACCCAAAGAAATCCTTGATTTCTGTGAAGAGCATGCAGCTGCCGGTGTTAAAGAAGCGCTTAACTTCGATAGCTACACAGAGCGCAAGCTCGCCATCGAAGTCATTGCGAAGGAAACGAAAGTTGCCCTCGAAGCAAAGCTCGGTGCTGAAAATGTAAAAGGTGACGACGTCGCCCGCGCATTCGACGAAATCCAGGAAAAACTCTACCGCCAAAACATCCTCGACACCGGTAAGCGTGTCGACGGTCGTGGCCCAGCCGACCTGCGTAAGATCTCTTGCGAGACTGGCGTCCTCCCACGCGTTCACGGTTCTGCCGTGTTCAACCGTGGTGAAACCCAAGCCCTCGTCATCTCCACACTCGGCACAAGCCGTGACGTGCAAGACATCGACGGCCTCACAGGTGGCGCCAAGAGCAAGTCCTTCATCCTTCACTACAACTTCCCTCCGTTCTCGGTCGGTGAAGCAGGTCGTTTCGGATTCACAGGACGTCGCGAAATCGGTCACGGTGCGCTCGCTGAGCGTTCACTCCTACCAATTCTTCCTCCTGAAGACGAGTTCCCATACGCGATCCGCGTGGTATCTGAAGTTATGAGCTCTAACGGCTCCACTTCGATGGCATCGATCTGTGGTGGTTGCTTATCACTCATGGATGCTGGTGTGCCGATCACTGCGCCGTGCGCAGGTATCTCCACGGGTCTCGTTACTGAAAAGGACGAAAACGGTAAGATCACAAAGAGCGTTCTCCTCACTGATATCCTCGGTGCAGAAGACCACTTCGGTGACATGGACTTCAAAGTCGCTGGCACTCCAGACGGCATCACAGGCTTCCAACTTGATTTGAAGATCACAGGTCTTCCCTTCGACATCGCGCTCGAAGCAATCAAGCAAAACCGCGACGCCCGCATGAAAATACTCGCCGTTATGGCCGAGCACATGCCTGAGTCACGTAAGGATCTTCGTGAGCACGCACCACGTATCCACACCATCAAGATTGATGCGGATAAGATCGGTGCACTCATCGGCCCAGGTGGTAAGAACATCCGCCGCATCACTGAAGTCTCCGGCGCACAAGTGGATATCGACGACGACAACAGTGGTCGCGTTCTAATCTTCGCAACTGACAAAGAATCCATGGATCGCGCGATCCAGGAAGTCGAAGCCTGCACCGCAGAAATCGAAGTCGGCAAGACTTACCGTGGTATCGTTCGCGGCGTGAAAGACTTCGGCGCATTTGTTGAGTGCTTGCCAGGTAAAGAAGGCCTCGTTCACATCTCCGAGCTCGCAGACTTCCGCGTCAACAAGACCGAAGACATCTGCAAACTTGGTGACGAAATGGTCGTCAAGTGCCTCGGCATAGAGAAAGGCAAAGTCCGCCTCTCTCGTAAGGCAGCCCTTGAGGAAGCCAAGGAAGAAGAGCCAGCAGCGACAGAGGCTGAGGCTGAGTAATCAGCTCCTCGAAATAGCTTAAACAAAAGCGGTCACCTAACGGTGGCCGCTTTTTTTGTGTAATAATACGATCTGTAATGCTCGATTATACCTCTCGAACAACTCCTTTAAAACGAACCTTTTGAACGAAAAATACAAGCCCGACCGCAGCCAGAAAATACCAAGGAAAATATCCCAAGGACTGCACAAGAAGCGACGATTGCTCCGCATCTGGATGCGTCACTTTAAGCGATGTAATTAGCCCCGAATAAAGAATCGAAATCAGTCCGTAGCTAAAATTTGTGCAGAGCCCTTTAATACTCAATACCGTGGCCCGCTGCTCGGATGGAGCGACTTCGTTCAAATATCGGCTCACGAAAAACCCGGTCATTTGCATGCCCCCATAGAGTAATACTGCGGGTAAGATGCCCCAATATGGAATCGCCAGACCCAACCCCCACAAGCCGATCAACACAATGACCACCGTTATTAGAAAATTCTTAAGCGGCTTATTTTGATCCGCCAACTTGCGGGCTATCGTCGGCACAAATAGACCCAGCAAAGCCATGCCAGATCCGATCAAACCATAGGTCGCAATCGGTAGATCAATCACATTCCAATACTCGCTCGCTAAGGTCAAAAACTGTCGTATGACGCTGTCGATGGCCATGACCGCAGCAATCACTGCAAATGGAAAGGCAGTCACCCAAACCCATTTTCCGGCTATAACGGTCTGCTTCCAACTCTCTTTAATCGTCTCGATTGGGTGGCCTCGCTTCGGCTTCTTCGGCTCTTCCATCCGTAGGGCCATAGCGAGCACAACTAGTCCAGAAATAAAAGTCAGCACAATCGGCAACTTAACCAACTGCACTTGCTCGACCCGAAACTCTGCTCCGACAAAAGCAAACACCGCATTAACCATCGCTGGATCGTAGACCGCAGCACCAATCATCATCGCAAAGAAAAAAGCAATCGATGTATCGCGTTGCACTCGCTCAAGCACCCGCCCCCAGCGATCTTCTTGCCCCGCGGCCTTCAACGAATCGTAGGTCAACGCTTCATCCGACCCGCTGGCGGCCGCCTCTGCGATCCCGCTCAAAATACGATTGATCACAAAAAGAGAAAACATGAGTGTCCCCCCATTTATTGGAGCCGCCAAGAGCACAGCCATTTCCAAGACCATCAAAATTCCAGTAGCTACGAGTAGGTTTTTCCGCCCAATCGTGTCTGCAAGTGCTCCCGAGGGCACCTCAAAGACGACTATAGTCACTGCCCAAATCGCGTTCAAAATGCCGAACTGCTCTAGCGTCAGCCCGTAATCCAAAAACAAGAGCGCGTAAACAGGGTAGTAAAACCGTGCCGAGAAAAACATTCTAAAGCAGGTAAATGCCCAAACGTTGCGATTAGCCGTCGCTATTTTTTCTTCCTGAGTAGGCTCGCTCATTTAAGCTCGATTTGATTTGCGCATGAACCGTCATTTTCCAAATCAGACAAGTTTTGCAAAGTAACACGGGCAATTTGCGTCAATGCATTATGCGTAAGAAATGCTTGATGCCCCGTGATGAGCACATTCGGGAACGTGAGCAGACGGGCGAAAATATCATCCTGCATGACATGGCCCGAGAGGTCCTCGAAAAACAGGTCACCTTCTTCCTCATAGACGTCGATACCAAGATTACCAATCTGCCCCGATTTCAAGCCGCCGATAACCGCACGCGTATCAACCAAGCCTCCCCGACTCGTATTTAACAATGTTACTCCCCGCTTCATCTGGCTGATCGCATCAGAGTCAATTATATGGTGTGTCGTTTTTAAAAGAGGGCAATGCAAGCTGATCACGTCCGACTTCGAAAGTAGCTCGTTAAGTGGCACGTAGCGCCCGCCTATTGCCAGGATTTTTTCGTTTTCATGCACATCATAACAAATGACTTTACAGCCGAAACCTATAAACAGTTTAGCTACTTCAATCCCAATGATACCCGTTCCAATAATACCAACCGTGAGACCATGTAAGTCGAAGCCAACTAGCCCCTCGAGTGAGAAATTTCCCTCGCGCACGCGATTGTAAGCTCGGTAGAGGCGTCGATTTAGTGTGAGCAAAAGTCCAATTGTATGCTCGGCAACGGCGTGAGGCGAATACGCGGGTACCCGAACAACCTGAATACCAAATTCTGCGGCGGCTTCTAAGTCCAAATTATTAAAACCTGCACAACGCATGGCCAAATATTTTGTGCCACCCGTTTTAAGCACACTTAAAGTGTCACGGCCTAAATGATCGTTAACGAATGCACACACCGCTTCCGAACCTTCGGCTAGTTTAGCTGAATCCGGATTCAGTCTAAATTCATGAAAAACGAACTCAAACTTAGCAGACGTGTTCTCTGCGCGAAAGGACGCTTCTTCATAAGGCTTCGTGCTAAAAAAGGTAATCTGCATGTCGTGCAGTTACGCAAACTCTCCATTGAAGTGCAAGCAGCTGAACCCTTAAAAATAAAAAACTGCACGAATGAGCTGGTGACTCTACTTTTATGAAAGAGAGTGCGAGCAAATCTGCAGACAATAAAACCCAAAGAGACTGAATATATCAGCGAACAACGCTTAATGTGAAAATATTCTCTCAAACAGGCGCCGTCTTCTTAATTACAAGAAATGAGGATCTATGCATGGTACCCGGGGCGGGACTCGAACCCGCACGCCATTACTGGCAAGGGATTTTAAGTCCCCAGCGTCTACCATTCCGCCACCCGGGCATAGGATGCATCAGCAGATAAGCTGCGGAAAAAAGCAAGCTCTGCGCCCAATGGCAAGACTGTATAACCAAGATCGATAAAACTACAAAAATTTCCATTCCCACTTGGACAGTTTACGCGCAAATGTTAGAATGTAAGTATGTTAGATGATAAGTCATTAGAATCCTTTCGCTCTTCGCTCGATGCCAATTACGACTGGCCCAGCATTTTCCCCTTTAAATTCATTGTACCTAAAGACCAAGTTCAAGAGGTGCTTGATTTATTCGCTGACGACCCCGTCCGAGCAAAAAAGTCGTCTACTGGCAGATTTACAGCATTTACGATGGAGATGAATATGCATTCTTGCGACGAAGTCATCGCCATCTATCAGAGAGTTGCCCAGATCGAAGGAGTTATCTCTTTGTAGAAATAAAAGCCCATGGGTTGCAGTATAATGCGCACTGAGGTTACTTAAGTAATGAACAACGAAAATCAAATCGCAACTTTTGGTGCTGGGTGCTTCTGGTGCGTCGAAGCCGTCTTCGAGCAATTAGAAGGCGTCAGCAAAGTCGTCTCCGGCTATATGGGCGGAGACACTAAAAACCCCAGCTATCGGGAAGTCTGTGGTGGACGTTCCGGCCATGCCGAAGTCGTGCAAATACATTTCGACCCAGTAACTATAAGCTACGAGACCTTACTCGAATGGCTCTGGCGCTCGCATAATCCCACCACTTTAAACCAACAAGGAGCAGATCGCGGCACTCAGTATCGATCCGCGATCTTTTATCATTCCGACGAGCAAAAAACTCAGGCGATTGCTTCGAAGAATGCGGCTCAAGCTCACTTTGACAGACCTATCGTCACCGAAATCACTCAAGCTGTAGAATTCTACATAGCTGAGGATTACCACCAAGATTACTACCGCCAGAATCAATCCGCTCAATATTGCCAGATGGTCATTCGCCCAAAGTTAAGCAAATTAAGTCTGTCCGATTAGTTTTTGTCTATTTACACGAGTGACTAAAAGTGTAAACGTTAGGCTATGAGCTACGAAGTCACATGGAGTTCAAACGCAGCAATCTGGCATTTCAGCGGTCAGTTACTAGGCACTGAAATCATTCAATCACACACTGACGTCTACGGAGACCCTAGGTTTGATGATTTATCCTACAAGATAATTGATTTTTCAGAGGTCGATTCCATCCAAGTCGAGCCTATGGATACTAAACAAGTAGCTTATCTTGACTGGGCAGCAGCCAAAACCAACCCGCGTATCGACATGGTCATAATTGCGCCTTCCGACGACGCAAAAAAACTGACACATGATTATCTTCAGCATTCAAAAGAGCTCTCTTGGCGGATGCACATTTTCGACTCGATGGAAGCAGCAAGTGATTGGATAGACAGCAACAATAAGAAACTCCAAACCAAGTAACCTGACGCTTAATCACTCTGATCAAAATTTCTACCCTACAGATACAAAAATGAGTTACCAAATCACATGGGAAAAAAACAAAACAGTTTGGAATTTCCATGATGTCTTAACCGGCAAGCAGGCGATAGAGTCCCACTTGGATGTTTATGGGGATAAACGTTTCGACGATCTAGCCTATAAGATAATAGATTTAAGTAGCGTCACCGAATTTCAATTTTCTGAAAGCGAACTAAAGAAAATTGCGTATCTGGATTCCGCTGCAGCACGCAGTAACCCCCGGATAAAAATCGCCGTCATTACTTCGACTTTAGAAGCAGAAGAGATCATGCAGCGCTATCAAAAATACAGTAACAACACTTGGCAGATGAAGTTCTTCAAATCTCGCCCTGCAGCAGACGCGTGGGTTCACTTGAAGAAGCGCTAGTCGCTCACAGCAAAGCTAATATGACTTCGCGAAAATCACACGCTTACCAGGCTTCCCTGTAAATGCGCAAGACACTTCCTCGTCAGCTGTTTCGATCGGGATACAGCGCACAGTAACCTTATGTTCTTTCGAGATACGGTCCTCTAGCTCGGGGTCACAACAAAAACCCATTTCAGCAAAGCCGCCGTGGATCTCTGGCTCGTCTGTATTCTTCGGAGTGAAGAACTCGATGAACTCTCCTTCAGAGTTCAATTTACGAGTGTGATCGGCGCGGAACTGCTTGGCGCGAGCGAACAAGGCGTTCTGGATATCTTCCAAGGTATCGACGATGCCTTCTACAAACGCATCCCGATTATAACTCGTCCGTTGCTTCGCGGGTAAATCACGTCGGCCGACGAAAACACTGTTACTCGCGATATCGCGTGGACCCACTTCAACCCGAAGCGGCACACCCTTCTTCACCCAGCCCCACGTCTTTTCACCGCCGCGCAAGTCGCGATCATCGAGCTCTACTTTGACCCGGCCATCCATGTAAATCTGCGCTTCAAGCGCAGTCTTCAATTCACGGCAGAAAGTAAGCACTTCCTCACGCGTCTCGTCCTTTGGTGTGACTGGAATAATTACAATGTGTGACGGAGCCAACCGAGGCGGGATTACCAGCCCATCGTCATCACTGTGCGTCATAATTAAACCACCGACTAAACGGGTCGAAACGCCCCAAGAAGTCGTCCACGCATATTCCTCCTGCCCCTCCGCACTGAGATATTTAATATTCGAAGACTTTGCAAAATTCTGACCAAGAAAGTGTGAAGTGCCCGCTTGAAGCGCTTTGCAGTCCTGCATCATCGCTTCAATCGCGTAGGTCGAATCCGCCCCGGGGAAACGTTCACCTTCAGTTTTCTCGCCTTTGATTACTGGCATCGCCATGTAGGTCTCCGCAAAGTCCGCATACACGTCCAGCATCTGCCGAGTCTCGGCGACCGCTTCATCTGCCGTCGCATGCACCGTGTGTCCTTCCTGCCAGAGAAACTCAGTCGTGCGTAAAAAGAGACGTGTCCGCATCTCCCAGCGCACCACATTGGCCCACTGGTTAATTAGAAGCGGCAAGTCACGATAGGACTGCACCCATTTCGAAAAAAGCTCTCCAATAATCGTCTCCGAGGTAGGTCGGACGATCAAAGGCTCCTCCAAAGGTCCGGCAGGCTGCAACTTACCATCCGCATCCGGCTCCAAGCGCGAATGCGTCACGACGGCACATTCTTTGGCAAAACCTTCGACGTGGTCAGCTTCCTTTTGCAAATAGCTCATTGGGATGAACAGTGGGAAATACGCGTTCTTATGTCCGGTCTCTTTAAAGCGCCGGTCCAGCTCCTTTTGCATGTTCTCCCAGATCGCATAGCCCCAGGGCTTGATCACCATACAGCCACGCACGGGAGAGTTTTCAGCAAGATCTGCCGCCTTAACGACTTGTTGATACCATTCGGGATAGTCCTCCTCGCGAGTCGGAGTGATTGCTGTTTGAGCCTGTTTTGCCATAAATATAAGTCCTGAAGTTTACTGACCGACCGTCTCTTTACTTGCTGAAATCAGCTCCAAAACTGGGGCTACGAATTCAGGAAAAAAACGATAGAGAATACAAAAAATAACCAGCATACAGATTGCATAAACCAATCCCTTACCTGCCGTCATCAAAAACTTAAACGCCAGGACAGCTAAAACTGCGATCAGTAGCCAAGCCACTAGATCTGTCCACACAAACTGACTGGTAATTTCCTCCATGATAAAGCTAGTTCGCTTCGCCGATGAATTCCTGCTTCATCCAATACTGCAAACAGTCCGGCACACGGACGCGCCCATCGGCCTGTAAATTGTTTTCAAGAATCGCAGCCAATACCCGAGGCACCGCCAGCGCAGAACCATTTAAAGTATGCGCAGTCACCGGCTTACCGTCGGACCCACGGTAACGTATGCCCGCACGACGCGCCTGAAAATCGGTAAAGTTACTGCAACTCGACACCTCTAACCAACGCTTCTGCCCAGCCGCAAAGACTTCTAGGTCATACTGCTTAGCATGTGGAAAACCAATGTCTCCAGTGCACATTAAAAGCACACGATACGGCAGCGCGAGCTTCTGCAAAAGCTTCTCCACATCGAGACGCAGCTTATCCAATTCCTCCATGCTCGACTCAGCGTCCGTCCACTTCACCAGTTCAACCTTATCAAACTGATGCAACCGATTCAGCCCACGCACGTGTGCGCCCCAGCTCCCTGCCTCACGACGGAAACACGGCGTATACGCGCAGCGGTAAACCGGTAAAGCGTCCGCATCAAAAATCTCATCCCGATAAAAATTCGTAACCGGGACCTCCGCGGTCGGAATCAAATAGAGCCCTTCGTTTTGATCGAGATACATCTGCCCTTCCTTATCCGGTAGCTGTCCCGTAGCAGTCGCACTCGCTTCATTCACCACGATTGGGGGCAGCACCTCCTCATAGCCCGACTCCCGAGCCTCTTCCAAGAAGAAATTGATTAGCGCCCGCACTAAACGAGACATCTCGCCCACGTAGAATGGAAAACCGGCACCCGCCACCTTGACGCCACGTGCAAAATCGATCCGCGACTCGAACCAGGGAATATCAAAGTGCGGCAGTGCATTTGGGAAATCCGCATCCGCATCACCCCAAGTCGAAGTGACGACATTTTCGTCTTCGGTCTTACCCACTGGCACCGAAGCGTCCGCCATATTAGGGATCGCAAGAAATGCTTGTTGAAATGCCTCATCGGCCTCCTTGGCCGTCGCCTCCAGCTCCTTCGCACGTCCCGCGATCGCTTTCATTGACTGCACCTTATCCAGGAACTCAGGCGAACCTTTCTTTAGGGCGGCCATCTCTTGGTTCGTAGACTTCTGCTCCGCACGCGCTTGCTCCGCATCCGTGATCGTAGAACGACGCACCGCGTCCAGCACAAGGATCGAATCGATGTCGCAAGAGAATTTCTTATTGGCAATCGCCGCACGGACGGTGTCCGGCTGCTCACGGAGTAGCTTAATATCTATCATAGCAAAGCACGGAGCAGAATCCATCCACACCCTTAGGTCAAAACGATAATCTGAAAAAGACCGAACCTAACACCCTCCTTGAATAAGCTTTCAGTCGCAACAATATATACCCTGTGTATTTATTGGTTTGACTCAGTGTATCTTTATCCTCCAAATATTAGACATGCCTATAAACCGCCGTATTTTTCGAAACGAATTGAAATCTCGGCAGCGGCTATTGGTTAAAGATGCATCTGCAGTCTATCACGTGATGAGCCGAACCGCTTGTCAGGCATTTCTCTTTAATGCGGAGGCCAAAGAGGTCTTTAAATCTTTGATTCGCAAACAGGCAGATTTCTCAGGACTCGAAATACTCACCTTCTGCATCATGGATAACCATTTCCATCTCCTGATTCGAGTCCCTGCGCCTTCGAAGCTTTCACACGAGGCTTTGCTAGAGCGCTATAAAGGTTATTACGGCGTATCCAATACACCTCAATCGACTTACTCGGTAACTGAGCTTCGCGAGGCTCTTGAAGGAGATGAGGCCACAATTGCCTATGAACGTGTCAGCAATCGCATGGGCAATCTACCTGCTTTCATTCGTGAACTTAAACAACGATTCTCTATCTGGTATAACAACAAGCATAGCAATCAGGGCACGATCTGGTCGGCCCGCTACAAAAGCCTGCTAGTCGAAGATAGTGCGGAATCACTAACTAAAGTAGCCGCCTACATAGACCTAAATCCAGTGCGGGCAGATATCGTGAGTGATCCACAAGACTACCGTTGGTGCGGATATGCTGAAGCCGTTGCAGGAATACAAATCGCGAAAGACGGGATTAAAAGTCTGTTCCACTCTCTTCGCGACGCTAGAGAATCAATTAAGTCCTACCGTCTTGTTCTCTTCGGCAAAGGCTACGAATCTAAAGGGAATACCAATAAGGATTTCGGTCGAATATCCGAGCAACGTGTCAAGCAGATTGAAAAGAACTCCGGTGACTTCAGTTTACAAGAGATACTTCGCGCGCGTGTACGCTACTTTAGCGATGGCATGGCTTTGGGCTCCCAAGAATTCATTGAATCTAGCTTCAATGAAAATAGATCGCTCTTTGGCAAGAACCGGAGGCAAGGAGGTCATAAAATAAAAGGAAGTTCATGGGGAGAGCTCTGCGTGATACGTAATCTCAGAAAACGAATCTATTCTTAACTAAGCCCAGAACATAGCTTGAGTAATAAGGCTTTACTCACAAATTGAGAAACCACTCAATACGAGTTCAATGCGAATCTTAGTCCTCAGCTCAAGCACAGGCGGCGGCCACGACATGCGTGCCCGATCCATCGAGGCCTGGAGTGCTCAACTCGGCGATACAGTCGTCCATCGCTACCAAGCACTCGAAGAAAGCGCAGGACTCTACAGATTTGGGGTCGAACTCTACAATACCATCCAAAAGAAATGTCCCCGCCTCCACCACCTCTACTTCAACTGGCTGGAGCTCTTCCAAATTTCCGCCAGTGAAAGACTACTGCTCGGCAAAGAAAAGTTCATCGCGAAGCTGGAAGAGGTCCGACCCGATGTCATCATCAGTGTGCATGCCCACACTAACCATGCTTTTCGCGCTATCGCCCACAAGACGCTACCCGACGTTCGCTTTGCCACTTACTGCGGGGAAATGCATGGCGGCTACGGATTCAGCCGGCACTGGGTCGATCCGCAAGCCGACGCCTTTATTGGCGCGACCTCTGAAATCTGCCAAGCTGCAATTAGCCTCGGCATGCCCGAAGAAAAAACCTTCAACGGTGGCTTCATGCTAAACCCGAAGTTCTATGCCCCTCCGCTGACTAAAGACGAGATCGAGCGTTACCGCCTAGATGCGCTCGGAATAAATCCAGATCGCTTCACGCTCCTTCTTTCGACCGGCGCTAATGGTGCACAAAATCATTTCGAACTGATAAAAGCCACCTACGATCTTAGCGAAAAGATCCAGATAATCGCGCTCTGCGGAAGTAATCAAGTGGCAGCGGTCCAGCTCCAGAGCCAAGTAGACGGGCTTCGAATCAAAAATGTTAAAGTTCTTGGCTACCAAGGTGACATGCTTGCCCTCATGCAGTCCTGCGATGCCATCGTCGCCCGCCCCGGCACTGGAACCACGTCTGAAGCGATCCTTGCTGGCTGTCCGATGATCTTCAACACTCTCGGCGGCGTCATGCCCCAAGAATCGATCACAATCAAATATCTGTGCGCCCGCGACTTACCGATCTACCGGATCCATAAACCCTCGGATTTAGCCACCGTCCTTAGCCCACTAACCACCACAACGGAAGCGTGCACCGTTTACAAAAAACGGCTCGAAAGCCTGCGGCCCGTGAATCAACCCACGGACATATTTGAATATTTGAAGGCACTCGTATAAAACAGGAAAAGCTCTTGAAGTAAGATCCCAACACACTCTTTCATGCAACAAATCGATTCATTACTGCACCGAAAAATCAAAGCACGCCTCTACCTGAATGCTGTGCTACCAGCTTTTGAAGATTTACTCGCGCAAAGTGAGCAGGCTAGGGAAATCCTGGGAGAACGCGCCTTCACCCTCACATTTCAAACCTCCAGCGGCCTCAAATCGAGTTTAACTTTCGGGGACCAAACTTGTCTTTTTCATAAGTCGGGCGCCGATCGCAGTAATATCGTTATTCACTTTCTGACTGAAGAACATCTGAATAAAGAATTCGAAGGCAAAGGCTTCCGTTTACCGATCCCCATAAAAGGCTCGACCCGCATCGGTGATATTAAAGCATTCAAAGCACTCTCCGCACTTCTCGAAGCAACGCTTCGCCCTCCGACCAAAGAACAGCTCGAAGATATAGATTTTCACAACATGCACGTGGGCATTCAACTGGGAATCGCCCTCCGGGCCACTGTCGAACTAGCAACTCACGAAAAACTCTCGCGGACCATCATGAAAAACACCCCAGAGGGCATCGCTTACTTCTCGGTCGGTAAAGACGGCTATGGCGCATGGCTAGAGTGGAGACACGGAAGGCTTATTTCCGGTAAGGACTTGCCCGCTACACGAGCAGATGTCTCTGTTCAATTCACCGATGCCGATACCGCACTTCGATCAGTCGGCAACCACATCGATGTCATGGCTGCGATCGGACTTGGTGATATTACAATAGAAGGACTGATTCCCCTCGCGGATTCGCTCGGCTACATTTTCGAACGAATACCTCTCTATATTACGCCCTAGCATTCTTGAAATTCGGTACACACGCGGTAATCTTTTCAACACATGACAAAGACATTCTCTAAATCGAGGGCGCTTTTCGAGCGCGCCAGTGCAGTCATTCCAGGCGGCATTTATGGTCATGCGAGTCCGGCGGTCACTGTGCCAGGGGCGTTCCCCTACTTTGCTCAGTCTGCGGAAGGCTGTCGCTACACCGATGTCGACGGTAATCAATACATTGATTTCATGTGCGGTTACGGCCCGATATTTCTCGGCTACAAGCACCCCGAGGTCGATGCCGCAGCCGCGGAAGCTCAAGCTACCGGAGACTGCTTCAATCATCCCACCGAGTATTCCGTTCGACTCGCGGAAAAACTGGTCGAAACGATTGATGGCGCTGACTGGGCCGTCTTCGGTAAAAACGGCTCCGACATGACGAGCTGGGCCATCCGAGTCGCCCGTGAGCATACAGGCCGCAAGCGCGTTGCCAAAGTTACCCATGCCTACCATGGCATAGATCCATGGTGCGTTCCCGGCTACGGGGGCGTCATCCTCGAAGACCGATCACAGATAGATAATTTCTACTGGAACGATCTGGAGTCTCTGGAGAAATTAATCGCTCGATCTGCAAGCAGTCTCGCAGCCATCATCATAACTCCCTTTCATCACCCTGCTTTCGATGATTCCGTACTACCGACCGAAGCATTCGTCAAAGCCATTAATCAGGCATGCGAAGCGCATGGCATTATTCTCATACTCGACGACGTGCGTGGAGGATTCCGTTTACATCCACACGGTTCCCACTGCCGCTACGGGTGGCAGCCAGATCTCATGTGCTACAGTAAGGCCCTAGCCAACGGCTACCCAATCTCATCATGTGCGGGCGCGAAAGCATTGAAAATTGCCGCGAGCAAAACATTTCTCACTGGCAGTTTCTGGAATGCCGCCGCCCCCATGGCGGCCGCCCTCAAGACCCTCGAAATCGCCGAGCGCGACAAAGTCGCCGACCAGATTGAAATACAAGGCAAGCGACTCATCGACGGCATGCTCAAAATAGGCGAACAACACGGCACCCCTCTACAAGTCTCCGGCCCACCCGCAATGCCCTATGTCCGTGTCGCCAACGACCCCTCTTTCCGCAAACAACAAGCGCTCTGCTCCGAAGCCATCCAAAATGGCCTCTACCTCCATCCGCACCACAACTGGTTTCTTTCTGCAGCCCACACCGCCGATGTTATCGATGAATCTTTAGGACGTTTTAGCCAGTGTTTAGGCACATTCTGCCAAAATCACTCAAAGACGGCTGCAACGACTTGAAAAGTGATTAAACGACTACTTTTACCTTTACTGTGCGTGCTACAGCTAGTCGATGCCGAACCGCTATCGCTCAGACCGAATTATCAAATAAGCGAACAAGCGGCCCCATTTTTTGCGAATAAGAACGCAAAGGTGATACTTCATGGCTATCTGGATTCTCATCCTTTACTGAAACAGAGACTCATCGATCCCAGCTACCTGGATTCAGATCAAACATGGGCCTATCACACGCAAACCTATCTCAATTTAGAGGTCCTCAGTTATCTTGTCTCTCTTCAAATAAAAGCGATGGCTGAGCGCAAAGAAATCCGATCGCTAGAGGATATTTTTGACACGAAATATGGCATTGGCTCCAAATCCCATAAAGATAAAGGCACTATCAACAACCCTCTTTCCCTTTGGGGGCATCCAGTCCAAAAGGAAGTCCTCGGCAGGAAAAGTCGATTAAACACGCTCCGAGTCTACACCGCACTACGAGAAACGGTAAAAAACGACCTAATTCACTATGGCCGAAACCAAGCTCTGGGATGGCACCAGAAAACGACCGAACAAAAGTTGGCAGAAACGATCAACTATCTGGAGAAGCATCATTCGGAGAAGACCTCACAGCTGAGGAAGCGTCTAAAGATGCTAAACTACGATCTAGAAACGCTTATTCGTAAAGTGATCGAAACCCACCTCATTTCCTAGCATACCTAACACCCGCATACTAAATAACATTTGACATAATTTACAAAATTATTTGTAAATTTAGTAATAAATGGAAATTAAGGAGGCACAACTAGACGAACTTGAGCAAGAAGCCATCAGCTTTTGGGCTGAACTTGGCACAGAGCTCGGATTTCCGAGAACTGTTGGAGAGATTTACGGCGTCTTCTTTGTCAGTCAGACGGCTCTTAGCGCAGATGACTTGGCCCTATGTCTCGGGATTAGCCGCAGTGGATCAGGCCAGGCACTTAAAGCACTACAAGACATTGGTGCCATTCGTAGAGCCTCTGGTATACAAAGCCGGAAGGAGCATTTTGAAATTCAAACCGATCTCAGCATACTCGTGCGAAATTTCCTAAATTATCGAGTCCTCCCGAAACTGAGCGAACTCAACCGCCAGCGACTCAGTCTTGCCGAACAAGCCAACCAATCTGAAAGTCCGCATCTCGCACAACGTTTCGAGAAATTGGAACGCTGGTGTCAGAAAACCAATCCCGTCATGGGGCTACTAAAGTCTTTAATATAAACCACTCAAAAAATATGATCTATCTACTCGGAGGCTCTGGCTACGTCGGACAAGCCTATCAAAAATTACTCTCAGAGAAAGGCCTCCCTTTCAAAAACCTGAAACGTGCGCAACTGGACTATACCGAAGTAGAAACACTGACCGAAGCACTCAAAAAGGACCGCCCTGAATTCCTAATCAATGCTGCGGGGTATACTGGAAAACCAAATGTCGATGCCTGCGAATCCGATAAGGCGAACTGCCTCTTCGGCAACGCAGTCTTACCAGCGCGTATCGCAGAAGCCTGCGAAGCTACGAACACGCCCTGGGGGCACGTTTCTTCCGGTTGTATTTACACCGGAGCACGCGAAGACGGCACAGAATTCACCGAAGAAGACGCACCCAACTTTACTTTTCGTCAAAACAACTGTTCCTTCTACTCTGGCACTAAAGCATTAGGCGAGGAAGTGCTCGATTCAGCAAAGGACTGCTACATATGGCGCCTACGAATCCCTTTCGATCACAATGAAAGCCCTCGGAACTACCTGACCAAACTGATGCGCTATCAAACGCTTCTGGAAGCCGAGAACTCGATTTCGCAGCTACATGAATTTGTCGCAGCGACGTTCGCGTGCTGGGAAAAGCACATTGCCTATGGTAAATATAACGTAACGAATCCTGGGTATGTCACAACGAGTCAAGTTGTTGATTTGATCCTAGAAAGCGGTGTCTGCAAAAAAGACTATGCGTTTTTTAGCGATGAACGTGAATTCATGAGCAAAGCCGCGATCGCACCACGGAGTAACTGCATTATGTCCTCCGCGAAACTGGCCAAAGAAGGTATCGAAATGACCCCGGTTGTCGAAGCCATCCGCACAGCGCTGGTCGCCTGGAAAGCGGAAGTCAGCAGTTGAAGTTGATAGTTTAAGTAAAAGCGTCCAAGCCTCCTACTTAAATTCCATCATTTCAACTTATACCTTAAATTTCATCTTCAACTAAAACTTAAATCTTCAACTACTTCTATGAAAATTATCGTTACAGGAGGTGCTGGTTTCATCGGCAGCAATCTCGTTCGCATGCTCATAAAAGAAACGGAGCATACTGTCCTAAACATCGATGCACTCACCTATGCGGGCAACCCGCACTCGCTAAGTGACATCGAAGCGTCACCACGCTACAGCTTTAGGCAAGTTGATATCTGCGATGCAACTGCACTGAACGAGACTTTTACAGAATTCCAGCCAGACTGGGTGATGCACCTCGCAGCCGAGAGCCATGTCGACCGCTCTATCGATGGCCCAGGCGCATTTGTACAAACAAACGTGATTGGCACATTTAATATGCTGCAATCGGCACGCGCTCATTACACAAGCTTAACGGGTAAGCACAAAGACAACTTTCGCTTTCTCCATGTATCCACTGACGAAGTCTATGGATCACTCGGCGCCGAAGGCCTCTTTTCGGAAACGACGCCGTATGACCCACATTCCCCCTACTCCGCCAGTAAAGCCGCTTCTGACCACCTCGCACGCGCCTGGGCCGACACCTATAAGCTTCCCGTTTTAGTCACCAACTGCTCCAACAACTACGGCCCCTTTCAATTCCCGGAAAAACTCATCCCTGTAGTTATCCTCAAAGCGCTCAAGGGCGAATCCATCCCCGTATATGGTAAAGGTGAAAACATCCGGGACTGGCTCTACGTAGGTGATCATGCCGATGCGCTCTACACAGTTATTGCATCCGGCACCCTGGGCGAGACTTACAATATCGGCGGTTATAATGAGCGGAAAAATATCGATCTCGTTGAGCTACTTTGCCAGTTGCTGAATGAACTGCGGCCCCGTGAAGACGGCAAATCCTACTCGGAGCAAATCACCTTCGTCACTGATCGACCAGGCCATGACCTACGCTACGCAATTGATGCCTCAAAAATCAAAAGCGAACTCGGCTGGTTACCCAAGCAAGACCACACCTCTGGCTTCAAAAAAACAGTGCAATGGTATCTCGATAACACCGAGTGGACGCAAAACATCCTTAGTGGGGATTATAAACTTGAGCGGTTAGGAAAGAGTTGAAGGACAAAAATTGAAGTTTAAGCAGTGACTATGGCACCCCAAACCAAAAACCAAATTTCGCGTATCCTAAAATTACCATCAACTCCACTTCAACTTCAACTATCCTCTTAAACTTAAACTTCCAACTTCAACTAAACACAATGCCTGATCCTAAACTTCAACTTTCAACTTCAACTAAACACAATTCCCGCAGGGGAATTGTGTTAGCCGGAGGTTCAGGCACTCGCCTTTTCCCTTTAACCATCGCCATTTCTAAACAGCTTATGCCTGTTTACGATAAGCCGATGATCTACTACCCAATCTCGATCTTAATGTTGGCCGACATTCGTGAGATCTTAATTATTTCGACACCTCACGACCTCCCACTATTCAAACGATTGCTTGGCGATGGCAGCCAGTTTGGAGTTCAATTTGAATACGCCGAACAGCCCTCACCGGATGGCTTGGCGCAAGCCTTCACCATTGCCGGCGATGTAGGCTTCCTGACCGGTAACGAACCTGTCGCTCTCGTTCTAGGTGATAATCTCTTCTACGGCCATGACCTTGTCGAGGCACTGCGCTCTGCATGCGAAGTAGAATCTGGAGCAACTATCTTCGGCTACCACGTAAGCAACCCGGAAGAATATGGAGTTGTCGACTTCGCCCCCGACGGCAAAGTGCGCTCATTGGAGGAAAAGCCCAAAGCACCTAAATCAAACTACGCAATCCCCGGACTGTATTTCTACGACAAAGATGTCGTCGACTACGCCCGAAAGCTGACCCCGTCCGCACGCGGGGAGCTCGAAATCACCGCACTAAATCAAGCCTACTTAGACGAAGGAAAACTGCAAGTTGAACTACTTGGCCGCGGCACCGCCTGGCTCGACACCGGCACGCATGACAGCCTGCTCGACGCAGCAGAATTCGTTAGTGTTATAGAGAACCGACAGGGCCTCAAAATAGCCTGTCTCGAAGAAATCGGCTATGGTAAACGCTGGGTTACCCGCGAAGCTTTCGAAGAACAAATTTCAAAACTAGGCAAATCCAGCTACGCCCAGTATCTAAAGAAGTTACTAAAAGATTAAACCACTCTAGCCCTGAGGTATTCCAGTTTTTCAACTTCACAGCCTTACAATCCCCCATGCTCAAACTCTTCACACAACATCGCTACTTACTTTGGCAATACACCAAGCGCCAGATTGAGCAGCGCTACAAAGGCAGCCTCCTCGGCATGCTATGGAATGTGATTCAGCCGATTATTATGATGGCTATTTACACCGTAGTGTTCGGCCTCATTTTCAAAGGCAGTTACAAAGGCGTTGAAAATCAAAGCACTCTCGACTACGCGCTTGGAATCTTTTTATCGCTGACAATATTCCAAGTTTTGGCCGATGTTATTAATAGTTCACCAAGCGCAATTCTTGGCCAACCGAATTTAGTTAAAAAAGTTGTATTTCCACTGGAAATTTTACCTTTAGCAAACCTTGCTGTATCATTCTATCAATTCACCATTAGCATTACTCTGATGCTAATTGGTGTTGTAACGATTGGCCAAGGACTCGCCTGGAATTCAATATTATTTATAGTCGCACTCATACCGCTAATACCTCTGGCTTTAGGAATATCGTTATTATTTTCCTCACTCGGCGTTTTCTTGAGAGATTTACAACATCTTGCACCGCCGATGACAATGGTGGCAATGTATGCCAGCGCAGTGTTTTATTCAGCACAAATGGTACCTGAAAGTATTTGGACTTTCGTTAAGTACAACCCACTTTTACATATTGTTGAACAATCGAGAGCCACACTGCTCTGGCATATGTCGATGGATTGGCATTGGTTCGTCTATAATCTTTGTTTCGGTTTTGTGGTCCTCGCACTCGGACTTGTCAGTTTCAAAAAATTAAAACCAGCTTTTGCTGATGTAATATGAGAACACCTGTGTCAACACTAGCTCGGTCAGAGGCGGTCAATCAGGAACTCGCAATCTCAGCAAAGAACTTAAAAAAAGCTTATAGGATTTGGAGAGATCCTGGTGCACGGCTAAAAGCTCCGCTCTGGGACACCGTATCCCACTTTATCCCTAAGTTCGTTCGACCTAAAGCCCTCAATAACCGGCTTTCACATCAAGGCAAATCTCGTTATTATACAGACTTCTACGCACTCAGCGGTATTGACCTTAACATCAAGAAAGGTGAATCCATTGGAATCATAGGGCGTAATGGTTCGGGGAAAAGCACGCTCCTACAAATGCTTGCAGGAACACTGACCCCAACTGAAGGTGAGATTAAAGTACATGGTAAAGTAGCTGCCTTACTAGAATTAGGTAGCGGGTTTAACCCTGAATTCACTGGCCGAGAGAACGTCTACTTGAACGCATCCGTATTGGGACTCAATGAGGCCCAAATAAATGACCGGCTTGACGCAATCTTACAATTTGCAGACATAGGCGACTTCATCGACCAACCAGTTAAAACGTATTCCAGTGGGATGAATATGCGTCTCGCATTTGCAGTCATAGCTCATGTTGATGCAGACATCTTAATAGTCGATGAAGCTATGGCGGTCGGTGATGTATTCTTTGTTCAGAAATGCATGCGTTTTATACGTGATTTCAGAAAAAAAGGTACACTTTTACTCGTAACGCATGATACTGCCACAGTTCAAAGTATTTGTGATCGCGCCGTATGGTTGCATCACGGTAAATGCAAAGCGATCGGAGATACCAAGAGCATATCCGAAAAATATCTCGAAGCTACCTACGCCGAGAAACAAGGAGTCACACTCTTTAAGGAATCTCGGCCTAGCGATCCGATTGTGGTAAAACGTGCGAAAAAGGTAATTGATCAACGCGCTCAAATAATTAACAGCTCGAATCTTAGAAATGACCTAAAGGTATTTGACTACAATAGTGAATCTTCGGCATTCGGAGCAAACGGAGCTAAGATAATAGATGTCCAACTACTTGATGGAGAGACAGAAGCCGCCCTATCTTACTCCATGGGCGGAGAAGAGGTGATTATCCGTATTATAACAAAAGCTTCGATTGATTTGGACAGTCCAATCCTGGGATTTTTTCTTAAGAACGGAATCGGGCAGGAATTATTCGGCGATAACACTTATTTAAGCTACATAGATGAGCCGTATCCAGTACAAGCGGACCAAATACTTACGGCAGACTTCCACTTTCAAATGCCCTACTTACCCGCAGGAGATTATTCATTTACAGCGACTATTGCCAATGGGACCCAAGAGGACCATGTGCAGCATCACTGGCTTCATGATGCATTAACATTTAGATCACAATCCACAAATGTTGGTAGTGGGTTAATCGGAATGCCCATGTTATCCATAAAACTCAATCGATCCTAATTCATGAAGGCAATACTGACATCCTTAGAATTTCAACCCTTAGAACTCGGAAAACCCACAGCATGGGTGGGCCACTTACCGTTTGCTGCAGTTTTGGTCAGCGAATTAAAACCAGAAATTTTCGTAGAATTAGGAACACACTTTGGTAACTCTTATTTCACATTTTGCCAAGCAGTCGAAGAATTTAAAACATCTACCCAATGCTATGCAGTAGATACATGGGAAGGTGAAGAACATGCTGGAAGTTACGATGAATCTGTTTACCAATTCGTTTCAAGGCATAACGATAAAAATTATCAACACTTCTCTAGATTGTTAAGAACGACCTTTGACGATGCATCAAAAAAGTTTTTAGACAACAGTATCGGGCTACTTCATATCGACGGCCTCCATACGTATGAAGCCGTAGCTAATGACTTTGAGAGTTGGTATCCTAAGATTCAAGATGGCGGCATCATACTTTTTCACGACATTTGCTGTAGACATGATGACTTTGGCGTTTGGAAGTTATGGGAAGAAATACAAGAGAAGTATCCTCACACACTGTCTTTATTACATAGTCACGGACTTGGAGTTCTAGTTAAGACAAGTAAGCCTATTCAAAACACTTTCATCTCACAGCTAGTGGATAAATCAAAGGCAACGCAGTGGCAAAGACTGTTCAACTACGCTGCAGAAAAGTTATCTTTAGAGAAAGCCAATCGTATCTTAACGAACGACCTTAGTGTATTACGTCAGGTACTACAAGAGCGGGACCAAATGATAGCGGAACGGGATCATTTGATCGCAGAACAAGGACGATTGCTAGCCGCGTCAGACCATATAAAAATGGTTAAGGAAGATAAAATCATGCGTATGAAGAATTCATTTAGCTGGAAAATTACAGCTCTACTCAGAGCACTGCGTAGGTTTATCAACAAAACCTGATTTAACACTTAATTGCCGGTGAAAGTCCTATTTTTATCTAGTATTCCACAAAATCCAAATCACTATTTGGCCAGAGCTGCTTACGATGCCATCAAAAACAGTGACTTAGTCACTGAGATATATTGGGGCGAATACCATAACGCTATCGAGCTTGCAACTACAAATCAGCCTGACGCTTTACTCGTTTTTGATGGTCAAAGCGCAAACAACGTAATTTTGCGGCAGTTAGCGAATTTGTGTCCACGAAAAGCAATCTGGTTTTGCGAAGACCCGTATGAAGTCACGGTAAACAAGCAAGTTACGGAATATTTTGATTTGGTGTTCACAAATGATAAAGATTCATGTCAAGCATACGGAAAAAACTCGTTTCATTTACCGCTAGCAGCATCTATTGCTAACAACCACTTCGCAATTACAGAAGAACCGAAGCGTTATGATATCTTCTTTGCTGGGACTGCTTGGCCAAATCGCCTTGAAGTAATTCATGAGCTCAAAGGTCGTTTTCCAGAACTGAAATGGAAGCTCATTCTAATATCGAACCCTCAGTTGGACGATCACATTAAAGACCTAAAAAAAGGCCTCGAATTTAGCAATGGAGTTTCGATTCGAGATTTCTCTGCATTAGCGAATCAGAGCGCGATCACCCTGGCTTTGCCTAGGAAATTCTCTACATCCGAAGATCCAATCGCAAGTAGCCAAACACCAGGCCCAAGATTATTTGAAGCCGCATTGGCTGGAGCATGTCAATTAGTTGACATAGAAACCATGCCTTTAACTAATAGCCTACTGCCAGACAATGAAGCTTTTATATCTTATACAAATATCGATGATTGTGCCGGTAAAATAGAAAAAATATTAGCAGATAAAACATACAGAAATACAGTGGCCAAGCAGGCCCAAAAAATTACTAAATCTAAACACTTATTTGATGATCGCATTAAGGTAATATGCGAAAAATTACAGTCATTGAATGTTACTAGAGCTAATAATGTAGATCGCAGGTGCCTAAAAAAAACCATCCTTTTCGTTTCCCATAATTCTATTCGACACGGTCATTTTGGTGGGAGTGAAATTTATCTGGACAACCTAGAGAGTCAATTATGCTCCGACTTTGAATGTTATACACTCGCTCACGATGGAAGAGATAATTTTGGGTCTAAATACACTCTCTATAATTTTGAAGGAAAAACACTTGAGACATTCAAACCCATTCAATCTTTCAACGACACACAAATATCGAACCATGAGATTGAACTATACTTCCAAAAGACCTTAAGTCGTCTGGGGGTCGATGTTGTATTCTATAATCATTGTATCGGCTTCCCTTTAACATTTTTCCAAATATCAAAATCACAAGGCTGTAAAAACATATTCGTCTTGCATGATTATTATTTGATTTGCGACAGCTTCAACTTATTAAATCACAATGGACATTTTTGCGGTATCTCTAGTAAGAACGAGGACATATGCAATGCCTGCACTTATAAACGCAGAGGCTATCAAGCAGGGAGCCAAGGACGTAGACGAAACTTCATTAGACAGGCATCCCGCAAAATTGATGCCCTAATCGCTGGTTCACAGTCCAGCTTAGACTTAGCTTTAGACCTGTACCCAAGTTTCAAAGGAAAAGAATATTTAAAACCCCCAGCAATGAGGAAACCGACATTTGAAAAATTGTCACCAACACTCGATAATTCAGTCACAAACATAGCATTGCTTGGTAACTTTTCGATAAATAAAGGGTCGAGGCTCGCAATTGAACTATTCAAGCTAATGCGTAGTGACCCCATTCATTTTCATATATTCGGCAAACTACACGTTGACTATAAAACTCGAGCTGAACTCCGGACATATAAAAATGTCCACTGGCATGGAAGTTTTGAACAAGGAAACCTACCAAATGCCATAAAAGCGTGCTCTCTAGGAATTATATTATCCAATTGGCCTGAGACATTCTGCATGGTTCTTTCAGAACTTTGGGAAGCCCAAGTGGTTCCGATTGTCGCTCCAATTGGTGCATTAGCAGAGCGCATAGAACATGGAGTCAACGGCATAAAACTTCAGAGCAACAAACCTGCTTTGATCCGCGAACAAATTACCAAACTCATAAGCGATCGAGATCTCCTTGATAGTTTGAATGCTCAACGCCCCACAAACCCATGCCCAGACCCTATCGACTATGGATTTTGGACTAAAAAATTGATACTAAAACTTACACTTAATAATAATAAGATAGAGCCTATTTCCGATGCTAAAATCCTTACTTTCAGGGAATTAGGTTTTCAAGCGGTCAAGCAACATTGGGCAACAGGACCACAAATTAACCTAAATTGCGAATCTAGTTCAAAACGTAAGGTAGTTTGGCATAAAAGAATTTACCGGCGTGGTGTCGCAGTAAAAAAATCTCTGGAAAACTTTTTACATCGAGTAAAACCATGAAAGCCTTAACTCATCGCATCCTGATAATTGGAACAACGCCCAACGCGCTGAATTCTAATTGGGCTTTAAGGAAACACGCAGCAACTGGGTTTTCTGAAGCAAAGCCTGCGGCTACCATAAGAGAGTGCGCGTGGGACGAAGCATATAACGCAATCGACCAATTTAGGCCTACACTAGTGATTTGGATGGGGGGCGTCATGTTGCAAGAGTACGATTTATCCTTGGCGACTCATTTAGCGCGAACAGTAGGAAGCAAAGTTATTTTCTGGATGCATGATGACCCCTATGAGCTCGACGTATCGCTAAGTATTGTCGAGCTAGCAGACTTTATTTTTACAACAGACAAAGCTTCTCAGATTCATTATCCACCTAATATTCCGAGCTTCCATCTTCCTTTAGCTGCCTGCCCATATACGCACGTAAGGTCAATTACTCAGCGCACGGGTCCAGAGTGGTTTTTTTGTGGAGTTCCCTTTCCTTGCCGAACCTTTTTTTTCACCCAAGTTCAAAAACATGGTCTCGATAAAAAGGGACTCCTACTTGGGCCACAATGGAATCTCGAAAAAATCAATTCTGCGGCAGACATACCTGTGAGCTCCGGTCAAATTGCAAACTATTACTCAACAGCAAGATCTGTAATTTATTTAGGAAGAGATACCGATCTAGCAAATGAACGTTTTAAAGTAAAGCCATCTACGCCTGGCCCAAGACTATTCGAAGCAGCTATGGCAGGGGCATGCCAGATTGCACTCACTCCTGGACTGGAAATCGCAGAATACTTTGAACTGGAATCAGAGTTAATTCTCATTGATGGCGTTAATGATTTTTCCTTAGTTTTATCTCAATTAGAGGTTGAGCCATCGCTATCTGAAAAAATTGGCAAAGCGGCTCAGGAAAGAGCACTTAAATCTCATACATATAAACATCGTGCGCTTGAGTTAATTAAGCAATTTGAAGAAGCAATTGTGTAATCTCATTTTATAATGCCTTTCTATCAGACAGTTTTATTAATTCTACTGCTTATCTCAGCCATCGTAACTTGGGGATACGCGTTGACCATATTTTTGCCAAATACGTTAAAGTCCTGTTTAGCGTTAGCCATCGTTATATCGCTTGGTATCGTTGCACTTACATTGAGTGGGCTTTTAATCGCAGTCTGCCCATTAGACAAAAATGCAACAAGTTTTGCTGTAGTTGCGATACTAACAATTTTTTCTATTGTTAAAATAAAGAAAAGCGTTGGACACTCCTATTCAGATAGTATCAAGCAATGGTTTAGCCCATTAAGTCTTTGGGCTTTAGCAGCAATTACTGCAACAGCGATTACTTATATTCCTGTAAAAGAACCACCCGAACTTTTCGACGGACCATATGTGTTTAAAACGTGGACATTACCGGTTCAAATACAGGCTCTATGCAACGACCTTCCTCCAGATAATGCGATTCCTGCAGTCATAACTGAATTTCTGGTCCGAGACATTCCATTCAAAAAAGAGCGCCCCATTATGCCAGGGCAAGAAGTTTCAAATCGGCCTATATTACTGTCCCTAGCAGCTACCCCCATTCGAGCATTATTTTCAGGAAGTCCAGCCTATAACTCCTCCCTCACGAGATTTGACTATGTTGGCACGAGCTGGCCCGACACTCTGCAGCTTGTTACCGATAAGAAGTTTCGATTGTTTTTAATAACTGGCATTACCCTAAATGCTTCATTGATCGTTGGTTTCTATACATTACTCAGCGTGATGAAAGTTCCCTATAAAGCATTCGCTTCCGCTATTTTCTTTTTACTCTCCCCGTACGCATTACTGCATTCACTCTACACGTGGCCGAAGAACCTTGCCGCCTTTTTTCTAATAGTCGCAATATTAATAATTTGCTATAAAAAGGTCCCTATCTGGACAGCTGGCTTTATACTCGCTCTTGCTTATTGGTCCCACCCTTACGCTATCGTTTTTATAGGCGTTGCATCATTATATTTACTATATATGCGTGCTCGAAAAACGTGCACAACTCGGGATATTGTATATTTTTTTGTAACACTTGTATTAACTTTATTACCTTGGTTCATTTGGACTAACTTAATTTTAAATATTCCATCTGATTTAGTCAGTCAAAACTTTGATTCATCGCGCAATATTGGCTCACAAATATGGGCTAGGATTTACAATACTCAAACAATGATTTTTCCGCACTTCCTGGGTAACTACCCATTTGATCGAAATGGGCTGGTGATGGGATATTTTATTAGTTTAGCCGCCCCTCTCGGACTAACACTAATATTTTTTACTCCAGCAGCACTTGTGAAATTGGACCATAAACCACTTTTCTTCATAACCTGCGTTTCAGGAACTCTCATAGTTTGTGCATTTGCTCGGCCTGCTGTCCCACTACTTCACGGCTGGCAAGCTGTATGGCCCGTATTGGCCTCAGCCACAATGCTCCTTTTTGCTCAACACGACAAAAAATCTCTTATCACACTCCTAATCATTCAAGGCGTTTTAAACATTACGTTCCTATCACTTTGGCTAACTAAAGTAAGCGTATAAAATAACTTATGAATAAAACACTATTAGTCACTGGATCTTCCGGGCTGATCGGCTCCGAAGTCTGCGTATATTTCGCAAAAGAATTAGGCTACACCATCCATGGAGTAGACAATAATCAGCGTGCGGTCTTTTTTGGCCCACAAGGTGATACACGTTGGAACCAAAAACGCCTTAGTATCGACCTCCCCAGCTTCGTTCATCACGAAGTCGACATTCGCGACCGCCAAGGCGTGCTTGATTTAGTAAAAAAAGTGAAGCCGAGTGCAATCGTGCACACAGCTGCACAACCTTCGCACGATCGCGCTGCCGCCATCCCTTTCGATGACTTCGATACCAACGCGGTCGGCACACTGAACTTACTCGAAGCTGCTAGGCAAGCCTGCCCGGAGAGTCCATTTGTCCACATGAGCACCAATAAGGTCTACGGAGATGCTCCAAACAGCATTCCACTCAAAGAGCTCGACACACGTTGGGACTACGATGACGAAACATACGCGCATGGCATTCCGGAAACCTTCACTATCGACCAATCCAAACACTCTCTATTCGGGGCGTCGAAGGTTGCTGCCGACGTCATGGTTCAGGAGTATGGTCGTTACTTCAACATGCCAACATGCGCTTTGAGAGGCGGATGCCTAACGGGACCCAACCACAGTGGCGTTGAGCTGCACGGATTCCTCTCCTACCTAGTGAAGTGCAATCTTGAAGGTAAGCACTACAACGTATTTGGATATAAAGGAAAGCAAGTGCGGGATAACATCCACTCACTAGACGTTGCTCGCTTCATGGCAGCCTTCGTGGAAGCACCACGCGCGGCAGAGGTGTATAATTTAGGCGGCGGCAAAGCGAACAGCACATCCATTCTCGAAGCGTTTAAGATCGTCGAAAAGTTTTCGGGAGTTGCCCAACAGTATAGCTATGTCGAAGAAAACCGGGCGGGTGATCATATTTGCTACTATTCAGACCTGCGGAAGATGACGACGCACTATCCTAATTGGGATATCACACAACCCCTGGAAAACACGATTTCTCAGATAGTCGATGCTTGGCGCAACCGAGCACAAAGCTAACCTTAAAATTATGCGTATTCTGATTACAGATGTTTGAAGCAATTGCGGAACATGCAGAATCAAACCCTAGCTGTCTCGAGCTAACATCTTACCTCTAGGATCAGACTGAATTCATCAATTTTATCTTAAGCGCACAATAATATGCTACATCCTCCAGGACAACTTGAACTCTTTTCAGTAGTCATTCCAGCGCGTGACGAAGAAGAATCACTGCCATCCACCCTGGATGATATCTACACAACCTTTCAAAGCCTCGAAATTCCCCATGAAATCATAGTCGTCGACGATGGCTCAAGCGACTCGACTTGGGACGTGCTCAATGAGCTAAAAGACAGTGGTCAAATACCCACCCTCAATCCCGTCCAAAACAAGGGACTACACGGATTCGGACGAGCTATCATACGCGGGATTGACCACTCTAAAGGAGATGCTGTCGTCATAATGATGGCTGACGCTTCCGATTCTCCGAAAGACGCGGTCAAATACTGGCGCCTGCTAAACGACGAGGGTTACGAATGCGCATTCGGCAGCCGTTTTGTTAAAGGTAGTGCGGTTCACGATTATCCGAAATTCAAGCTCTTGGTGAATCGCATGGCTAATCTGTTCATCAAGCGAATGTTTAACATACCTCTCAACGATACGACGAATGCCTTCAAAGCATATCGTCGAAATGTCTTAAATGGAATCCGGCCATTCTTAGCCCCCCACTTTAATTTAACAGTGGAACTGCCGCTCAAAGCAATCGTGCGCGAATACTCTTGGACAATTACTCCGATCTCTTGGCGAAATCGACAATTTGGGGTCGCCAAATTAAAGATAAAAGAAATGGGGAGTCGCTACTTTTTCATCTGCATGTATGTTTGGCTGGAAAAATATTTTAGTAGAGGTGATTACAAGCGTAAAAAGTAGTCACGATGGTCAACAACCAAAGTAATCGCCACAAAATGTGTCAGCCTAAGATCAGTATCATTATAGCCGTTTTTAACCGACTGGAACTGACACAAGCATGCTTAGCATCACTAACGACTTCACTGAAAGACTTTAGTTACGAAGTTATTATTATCGATGACTGTAGCACGGATGGCACCCAGGAATATCTCAGATCACTGACCCATCCATTTCGAGTTATCGTAGATGGACCCAAAGGGAACTATTCGATTAACAATAATCTCGGCGCAAGTATGGCCAAAGGCGACACACTCTGCTTCTTGAACAATGACACTGAAGTGCCTATCGGATGGCTACAGCCGATGCTTGATGCTCTGAAAAATTATCCAGACGCTGGCTTTATCGGCAATGTTCAGAAGATACCTTCGACTAATCGCTTTGACCATTTCGGCGTATGCTTCCCCGAGTGGCTCACTCCAATTCATTACGGGCAACACCTTAAAAAACGCCCTAAGTTGAACGGCCCATATCGTCGATGGGCTGCTGTCACTGCTGCCTGCGTCGTCATCAAAAAAGAAACCTTCCTCGCTGCGGGTGGATTCGACGAAAGCTATATAAATGGCTGTGAAGACATGGACCTTTGTCTACGTTTACATAAACAAGGCCACTGGCACTATGTCGCCCACGAAAGCGAGATCCTTCACTACAAAGGTGCTTCTCCAGGTAGAAAGAGATTCAATGACCGCAATCTTGAAAAATTCAAAGAGACACATCGTGAGTACTTAGAGAAATACGTCATTTGCACCGATGCACACATAGCAGCGAAAAGCTATTTACGTTCAAGCATAGCATCCCCCATGCAGACCAATTTGCCGAAGTTGATAAAATCAATTAAAACACTCCTACTTACTCCCGAAAAAGAAGCGCCACTTCGCTACAATTCCTTAAAAGACTAAACCATTAGCCGAACACACATTTTAAGACTTGGATTAAATCTACGTCTATTTACTAAATAATCCATGCAGACACATCGCTCAGAAGTTCGTAAAATCAACATCGACAAGCAGATTCACCTCTTTGTTTTTTTCCTTATTTCTATTGGGATTTGCCATGCCGCACCCACTCTACCCGAAAAACAACTTCCTGAACTCGAATTGATTTTGGAATCAGCAAGAATCAATGCTCCGGATCTTATCGAGCAGGACCTTTTGGAGACGGAGTCAGACTTACGTCTTAAACAAGCAAAATCTGCTTACTATCCTAAATTGGATGTGGTTACCAACTTTGGATACCGCAAAGATTTTCGCCAAAATGCAGAAGACACCGACAACTTAGGTTTCACCTACAGCGCAAACTTAAATCGCCCGCTCTACTATTGGGGGGCCATTGAAGCACGGATCGAACAGGCTCGTATTGATAACGACAACAACTCACTAAATTATCAAAATAATTTGCGTGCCATCGAACGACGTATTCGCGCAGATTATCTAAATCTAATACTTGATAATATAGCACTTGAGAACGAACTCAAACGTAAGGACCTACTTGAGGGTAGAAGTCTAGACGATCAAATCAACTATGATGCTGGCAAATTAAGCGAACGCGAATACCGAGACCGCCAACGCGCACTGGCTTCCTCACTCCTGAAAATCGAGCAGATCCAACAGTCTAAAAAACGGATCGCTGAACGCTTCAAGTTCTACGCAGGCTGGCATAGTGATGCAGGCAAACAAATTACAACCGTGCCAATGGTCGATCTAGATCAAACAGAGTCTTGGATACTTGAACAATTAAATCAAATCGAACAAACAGCCTGGTTTGAATTCAGCTACTTCGGTGAAAGCAAACTCAACGACATCCAGCATCAGGAAGAAGCCATCACTCTGATCGAATCAAAGCAAAAACCTTTAGTTAGCGCTTCAATGAGCGCGAGCCAGAATCAAACCAATACTTCCAGCCAAAACAATGTAGATACTTTTTCAGTATTTGCGGGCATCCAAGTAAGTTGGAATATTTTCGATGGTTTCCAAACGAAAAACGAAAAAATTGAAGCTGAAGCAAAGTTGCGTCGTTTTAAATTACAATTCGATCAGCTTTCAAAAGAGTTACAACTGCAAGCGGCAGAGATGCTCGACCAATTACTCTACGACCTTCGCTACCTGAGAATACAATCCGATAGCTACGTTTCCGAAGTTGAAGACCTAAAGCTTCAAAAACAAGATGCCGACAAAGGCCGTATCAGTGAACTCACCCTGCAAGATGCGACTCTTCAATTGCAAATCAGCCGGCTTTCACTCAATCAGAACAAAGCCAATCTACTTCTCAGCTTGAACGATTATTTCAATCTAGTGAAACCAATACTCCCATAGCGTCGCTTTACCAACGAGAATAGATACAATCAAAAAATAATGTCTAAAAAGAAGCTATCTATAATTGTGGTCGCAGTGCTCTTGATTGCAGGTTCATTGAGTCTTTTTAAAACGAATTTCGCACACAAAGTTGATGTTGAAACTGTCGCGATCGACACTGCAATCGATGCAGTGCCTGCTATTGTAAATGTCAGAAGCGATTACACATTTACGCTTAGCAGTGAGGAGAATGGTCGGGTGATTCGTTCTTCTCTAGTTCTAGGCGGAAATATTGAACAAGGTGAACCTATTCTTCAAATCGATCCAACTGATCTAGAAATCGATATTTCCATACTAAAAGCAGAAATAGAAAATCTAATCTCGCGGTTAGCACTGAAAACAAACGAAGTCAATGCACTAAAAGTTCAGGAAGAAGACCTCGCGAACTTTGAGCGACTTTACAAAGCCGGTAGCTACCCTGAACTTGAAATCCTAAGAAGGCGTCGAGACTTTAAAGTATTCAAAGAAACTCAAGAGCTCAGCCGGTTGACGGAGGCTCAAGAATTGGACAGTATGCAAAGTCAATTAAAGCGACTGGAGCGGAGACTTGAAAAAACCACAATTTATGCGCCGACCGATGGAATCGTAACGACCATCTACGCCTACCCGGGCGAGTTAATTAGTGGCGGTTCACCACTCGCAGAAGTCTTCAGTAAAGCCCTCGTCGTCGAAGCAAAAATTAACGAAGAAGACTTTGCCGGAATTAAGCAGGGACTCCCCGTCACCGTCCGACTACTCACTTATGGAAATTTACTCTTTAAAGGAACGATTCGCCGTGTTCTACCAACCGCGGATAAAGAAAACCAACAATACACGGCACTTTTAGACATTGAAATTGATCCCGAAAAATTACTCCCCGGATTATCAGGTGAAGCGAGTATTATTCGCAGAAGAATACCAGAGACCATCGTTGTACCAAGACGCGCGCTTATGGGTAACTTCGTTTTCAGTATACAAAACGGAAAAGCAGTCCTCAGTCCAGTTGAAGTTGGCGTCCGCGGCCTCAACCAAGTAGAAATAAAGGAAGGGCTCGCTGAAGGGGACCTCATCATCACCGATGGAATGAATAGCCTCAAAGATGGTGACCCCGTCCGTTACTAAACTGCGCGACCCTTCGCGCTCGTTTTGTAGTAATGGTCGGAGACCACCTGACGCATGAATGATCATCAATTTTTTCAAAAATGAACACCAACTTTCAGATTGCCCTTCGTTTCTTGCTCTCACGCAAGAGAGCGATGCTCATGAGCTTAGGTGGCATAATTTTTGGCGTCGGCTTCTTCATTATCACGCAAGCACAAACCTCTGGTTTTGAGCAATTTTTCATCAGAACCATTCTTGGCGTTAATGGTATGGCTCGAGTCGAAGACCGTTACCAATCAACTATGCGTAGTATGGAGGCGGAAGAAGGTTCCAACTTTCGCGTTTCACTAGAAGACAGCGTTAAATACATCTCTGGTGTCGAATACCCGGAACAAATCATGGACGCGATACATCGCTTCCCTGAAGTAACTGCAACTGCACCCGTCATTCGCGGCAGCGCTATGCTAATCGCCAACTTCAAAGACCAGGATTGTAAGCCATATGGAATCGATGCGGAAAAGCACTTCCAAGTTTCAGACCTCGAACTACAAATTATTTATGGGTCTATAGAGTCCTTTCAAAAGAATCCATATGGGGTCCTCATTGGGGAACGCTTAGCCAGTCGAATGAATCTAATGCCTAACGATTCATTACTTTTGCAGGCACGCGGTAAATCTCAACGATACAGAGTCGCTGGAATATTTGAAACCGGAATTGAACAAGTAGATAAAGAGCGCGTCTATCTTCACCTCTCCGCCACCCGCACCCTGCTCCAGCGGCCGAACGGTGTCTCCTTTATTCAAATTAATCTAGACGACCCAGCCAAAGCTCCGGTTTTCGCAGACCGTTTAGGACCCGTGCTATCCCACTCTGTCATGAGCTGGCAACGCCGTGAAAAGACCTGGCTACAGGTCTTTTCTGTTCTTCGGATTTCCTCTGCCCTGACTGTCTCTACGATCATTTTAATCTCTGGCTTGGGTATGTTCAATACCCTCGTCATGATCATTATCGATAAAACCCGAGAAATCGCCATTCTTCGATCCATGGGTTACACGCGCTCAGACATTACCCAGATATTTATGCTTCAAGGCATCCTTGTATTATTCGGCGGGGTTATTCTGGGCTGGGCCTTCGCTGCCGCCTCAACTTACGGGCTCTCTAAATTGCCTATCCGTATACGGGGCATTTTCGCGACTGACTCCTTCGTTGTTAATTGGGATTTCAGCCACTACCTTTGGGCGGCGGCCATCGCATCGATCATTGTTGTCATCGCCTCCTACTTTCCCGCACGCCGCGCCGCCCGCCTCGAACCTGGAGCCGTCATCCGAGGCAGTAGCACTTGAGAACTTTGAACGTCCATCTCTGAATTTTATATAGAAAACAGCCGAGTGAGTATTGTTTTAAAAACTGAAAAATTGAACCGCTTTTTAGGCGAAGGTGCCAATCGCGTCCATGCCCTCCGCGATGTTAGCTTGGAAGCTGAGAGCGGCCAGACTTATGCCATCGTTGGTCACTCAGGCTCAGGCAAGTCTACCCTCCTTTACCTTCTAGGTCTGCTTGACCAACCTGATTCCGGCACAATCGAAATCGCGGGCAAGCAAACAGGCAAACTATCCGACGATGCCCGCACCGCCCTGCGTAATGAAAGCCTCGGTTTCGTCTTCCAATTCCACTTCCTAATCAAAGAATTCACTGCGCTCGAAAACATAACCATCCCTATGCGCAAACTCGGGCGTTGGAAGGAACGGGAAATGAACGAGCGCGGCATGTCACTCCTCGAAAGCGTCGGCCTCGAAGATAAAGCCCGGCGCCTCGGCAACCAACTCTCCGGCGGTGAACAGCAACGCGTTGCCATCGCACGCGCACTCGCCAACGAACCCGCCATCCTACTCGCAGATGAACCCACCGGGAACCTCGATCATAAGAACGCCGACCGCGTTTTCGACCTTCTCAGCGCGATCTCACACGAACGTGGCAACGCCTTTATCATGGTCAGCCACAATCCAGAATTGGCTCAGCGCTGCGATGTTGTCTTTCCGATGGAAGACGGGTTTTTGAAAGCCTAGCTTTAAGGGAAGCCTTCCCGAGTGCTGAAGTTACAAAGTTGCAGATCTCCATGGGTTTGCTTTGTTACTTAACCACGCTACCACCTTGCCACTTTGATACTTTATCACCTTGATGTTATAGAAAATGAAAGACGCACTTATACTCACACGCCTTTGCGCGACGCTTATCATTTGGCTCGGCAGTTTCTTGCTTATTCGTAATCTGCTAATGAGCTTTGATAGCTTTAACCCAAGCTACCTCTTACATTACTTCCGGCAGGAGCTTCTCACACCGATTCTCTGGTTGACTGCTGGTTGCCTGATGCGGTTTAGGTCAACTAGCATCGCGACTAAGTTATCAAAGGATATCAAATAATCCTATAAGGATTCCTGTATGCACTGGCGAACTCTCTGGATATGCGTAGTGCTTAGCAACATTGCGCTCCAAGCAATACCCCCGAAAAACTGGGAACGCCCGACGCCGACAGCTAGCAGCGCTACGATCAAGCGCGCAAATCAGGCCCTAAACGATCAATTCACACTGCAAGGAGTCATCGGCAGCCCAATAGAATCGGACTCTCAGAAATATAATTGGGACGCCAACGGACCAAAAAATGACAAAGAATGGGCCTGGTTTCTCAACCGGCACCGCTATTTCGAGGACCTTTATGTCGCCTACAACGAAACCGCAGATGCCCGCTACGCTGAGAAAATCTTCCAGATTTTAGAAGACTGGATTGCCCAAAATAAAATGCCACCCTCTGGCATGAGCTTTTCCAGTGCATGGCGTCCACTCGAAGCCGCTCGACGTATCCTCGAAAGCTGGGACATCGTTTACCTAAAACTTTGGGATGACCCCTTATTCCCAGAAGCCCTCAAACCACAGTTTTTGGAAGCACTCGAGAACCACGGTGACTATCTCCAAAATCACCACGCTCTTTACGGCAATCACCTCATCACTGAGATGCTTGCACTGCTCAAACTATCTCTGCTCATGCCAGAGGCAGAAAACAGTTCAGCTTGGGAAAACTACGCACTCACCACACTCGACAAAGAATATACCAAACAAGTCTACCCCGAAGGCGCCCATAAAGAACTCTCCAGCCATTACCAAAGGGTCGTCGCTTTAAACTTTCAGTCCCTGCTTAAACTGCTCGAACAGTCAGACAAACAAAACCTAACCGCCGTATGGAAACCTAAAGTCGAAGAGCTATGGCGCTACTTCGCCGCCATCCAAAAGCCTTCCGGCTTCGCTCCTATAAATAACGACTCCGACAGAGAAAACGTGCGTGCACTTTTATCTCAAAACGGATACGAACACTTCCAGAGCCCCGAAACAACCACCTATTTCCCAAATGCCGGCCAAGTCATCTTTCGAGCGAACAACCCCTCAAATCCACCCCTCTGGGCATTTTTCGACATCGGCCCGCGCGGCTCCGATCACCAGCACGAAGATTTTCTTCACCTCTCACTCAGTTACGGTGAATTCGATCTACTAACCGACAACGGCCGCTACACCTATCAACCCGGCCCCTGGCGCGATTATTTCAAAGGTCCCAGATCACACAACATCCTACTAATCGACGGCAAAGCCAGCCGTCCAAAGCCAAATGTAGCGACAGTTCCGCTCCCCGGAAGCGGATACCTTGAACAAGATGGTATCACGGCGGCATGGGGAACAGCAGAATTTAAAAATACATTCGGCTCAGAAATTGCTTATTGGCAACGAATCACCTTACTACTTCCTAACTGCGGCATACTGATACTAGACCAAATTATCACTTTTCAACACAGAAACATTCAAGGATTCTGGCACTCCAGCCCAGAGAACAAGATCTCACTACACGACTCTAAAATAAGCTTTCAAAAAGGAGAGCAACTTTTCGATTTGACCTCCCTTAACACTGCCGAAAATACCATTCATTATATTGTAGAGGAAGGAAGCACAGACCCGGAAATTCAAGGCTGGCATAGCTACGATTTTAATCAAAAGCAGCCCGCTCCGACCCTTGCCTACTCAACACAAGTAAATCGCCCGACCACCTTTGCCTGGCTCTTCAGTCCGAGCGAAGAGAATGGTTCGCTAATAAGTATATCTGAAAACGCCAAGACACTCGAAATAAATTATCAAAGCAATCAGCGGAGCTACTATTTAAATATCGTATTGCCAGATTCTCGCAGATCTTTGACCATAAACGACTTTCAAGAAACCGTAATAGAATAGAATGCTAACCAGCCTACTCAGTAAGTCTCACAAAAATTCCGTCATCAAACGGTGCAAAGAAGACGAAGCCACAAAGCTGCGGCTTAAGTATAAGCCTTACTATCATCACTTCTCCAAACAAGAAGGGACTCATGTTTGGCTAGACGGAAAAGAGTTAATCCTGCTCAGCAGCAATGACTATTTAGGTTTTAATCACCACCCAAAAGTTCAAGAGGCTGGCCAGGCAGCACTCAAGAAATGGGGTAGCAGCAGCACTGGTTCCCGTATCGCCAACGGTAGCCGCAGTTATCACCGCCAGTTCGAAGAGAAACTCGCTGACTTCTTAGGTAAAGAAGACTGCCAAATCCACGCCGCAGGTTACCTGTCCTGCATGAGTGCAATACAGCCATTTGTTCAACGTGGAGACCTCATCCTCGCCGATAAAAATATCCACTCAGCTCTATGGACGGGTA
>Ga0307933_1000497_pt1 | contig 36666 bp, 24 predicted proteins | sample OrgLakmetageno88_FD_201811 | JGI IMG/M metagenome (GOLD analysis project Ga0307933, IMG submission 201811) | Saline water microbial communities from Organic Lake, Antarctica - #88 | ecosystem: Environmental > Aquatic > Non-marine Saline and Alkaline > Saline | place: Antarctica: Organic Lake... | reverse complement strand
GTTGCGCATGGAGGCCCGCAGGGGCTCGATCAGGTATTCGACCAGCGTTCTCTCGCCCGTGACCACCAGCACTTGCGCCGGCATGCCCGGGACGAGTTCGATCGTCTCCCCGGAGCGATCGACAATCGCGTCAAGTTGGGCGCGGTCCACCTCGACCTTCATGCTGTAATATCGCTCGCCGCTATCCGGATCGGTGATCGCGTCGGCCGATACCGAGAGCACGCGCCCGGTGATACGCGGGAGTCTGCGCTGGTCGAGGGCAGAAAGCACGACGTTGGCTTCTTGGCCCTCAGTGATCTCGTCGACATTCAGCGGAGACAGACGGGCGTCGATGAGCAGGCGCTCCTCTGCGGGGACGACATCCATGATTCGGTCGCCGGGGCGGATGACGCCGCCCTCGGTGAACACCTGCAGGTTTACCACCGTGCCTGCGATCGGCGCCAAGATTCGGGTCCGGCGAAGGATGTCTTCGCTTGCAAACAATTCCTCATTGATCTCTGCGAGCTGAGCCTGGACCTGATTGAGCTCGGTAGAAATTTCATCTAGGCGCTCGGCGTCCACGCTGAGGAGCTGAACCTCGGTCTCTCCGATTGACTGTCGCGTCCGAGCGATGCTCGCCTGATTGGCCGCTAGCCCTTCGGTGATCGAGGCCTCTTCGCGCTGAAGAGCGAGCAGTCGCGGCCTGGGTGCAAGACCCCGGTCATAGAGCGACTGCGTGTCGGCGATTTCGCTCGCGATCAGCTCTAGCCTGCGACGCTGGCTGACGATCTGGGCTTCAAGCCCATCGATTTCCGCGTCAAGCTGACCGATGCGCTGACCGAGCATGGACTTGCGGTTCTCATGAAGTTCCGTGCGTTGCCGAAAAAGGTCGGCCTGAACTTCCAGTATATCCGAGATGCCGGGATCGCCGGCTTGCGCCAGCAGGAATTCCGGGAAGACCGGCTCCTCATGGCGGAGCTGTTCACTGCGAAGCCGGGCGCGCTGGGCCGCCAGCAGATCGCGCCGGCCTGAAAGCACTCGAACGCCCGATCGGGCCTGCGTTTCCTGAAGCACGACAAGCGTATCGCCAGGAGACACCACGTCCCCGTTTGATACGACAAGCTCCTCCACGATCCCACCTTCCAGGTGCTGGATAGTACGCCGGCTTCCCTCCGGACTGATGTGGCCGGCCGCGACGGCACCGCCGGTGATCGGCACCAGGCCGCCCCAGCCCATGAAGATGACCACGAAAAGCCCGACGATCGTGCCGCCGATAATCGAGGGCAGCCGAATCGCGCTCATGACGTTCATGCCTGCGTTCCTCCCGCAGGGTCAGCTTTGCGGTCGGAGGATGCGCGCGCGGCGAACCGCCGGCGTTCCCGCATGACCTCCATCACCGCGTCGCGGGTGTCGAAGAGCTCAACCGTTCCATCCTTAAGCACCAGAATTTTATCAACAAACTCCAGCACGGCCTGCCTATGCGCGACAAGAATGATGCCGCTTCCGCTCGCCTTCAAGCGCTTCATGGTCATTAGAAGGGCTTGCTCGCCCTGCTGGTCGAGATTCGCGTTGGGTTCGTCCAGAACTACCAGCCGCGGCTTGCTAAACACCGCGCGGGCAAGCCCCAAGCGTTGCTTCTGCCCTCCCGAGAGCGGGTGGCCGCCCCGTCCAATCTTCGTATCGTATCCGTCCGGCAACCCGAGTATCAACTCGTGCACATCAGCAGCTATGGCCGCATCGATAACGTCCTGTGCGTTCGCGTCAGGCGCCATACGGGCTATGTTCTCTTTCACCGATCCGGGGAATATCTGGACGTCCTGTGGGAGGTAGCCGACCGCCTCACTGAACTGGCTGCGAGGCCATTGGCCGACCTCGGCTCCGTCAAGCCGAATAGACCCTTTTATGGGTGTGATCAGTCCGCAAATCACGCGGCACAGCGTGCTTTTACCGGATGCGGACGGTCCGATGACTGCGATGGCTTCGCCAGGCTCAAGCTTGAAGGAAATATTTCGCAGAATGAGCTGGTCCCCTTGGCCGGCTTTGACGAAAACCGAATGGGCCGCAAGCTGCCCGGTAGGATCAAGCAGTCGCATCGGCTCGGCGCCGGGAGGCGCTTCGCGTAGGAGTGCCTGTAGGCGTTCAAATCCGACCCGGGCGGCGACGAGCGCTTTCCAGGCGCCTAGGCTCTGCTCGATCGGTGCGAGTGCGCGCCCAAGCAAGATCGAGCCCGCAATCATCGAGCCTGCCGACAGTTCGCTCATCAGAACCAGCAATGCGCCGACGCCCAGCACGCCAACCTGCACACCCATGCGCAAGAATCGCGACAGGCCGGTCAGCATGCCGCTTAATTCGCTCGCCTCGAGGCTCCGCGCCTGCGCAGCGCTCGCGGTGGAGCGCCAGCGTGAAGCCAAATGAGGAAACATGCCCAGCGTGTAGACGGTCTCATGTTGGGACGCTACGCGCTCCGCTTCGTCGAATGCGAGGACTGATGCGCTTGAGCTTTCCTTGAGCGGTTTGCGCGTCACCAACTCGTTGACGAGAGCCACGGCGAGCATGACGATTGCGCTGACGAGGCCCAAAACGCCGAGCCAGGGGTGAAGAATCCACAAGCATCCGATAAAAGCGGGCACCCAGGGCGCGTCGAAGAACGGATTCAGGCTTGGCCCGCCGATAAAACTCTGGACCTGTTGAAAGTCGCGTAGCGGTTGAGCGCCGACTGAACGACCCTTCACGCTGACATTGAGGCTCGCCTCAAGAATTTCGTTGGAGCATCGCTCATGCAACCAGCGCCCGAGACGCGCGAGCAGCGAAGTGCGAACCGCCTCGAGCGCGCCGAACACCATTAACGCCGCGACGGCGATCAATGTCAGATAAAGCAGAGTTTCGCGGCTTCCGCTGGTCAGGACCCGATCGTAGACCTGCAGCATATAAAGCGGAGAGACCAGATAAAGAAGGTTGAGAAAGAACGAGAAAATCGCGATGAGAAAGAACGCTGGCCGTGCCTCTTTGAGCGCGAGCTGCATCACTGTGCGGTCGTCTTCCGCCGCCGAACGCCTCGCCATCACTCAAACTCCCCACAGCCTCTTGACGCGCCAACCTGCGCCGCCTGTTTCAGGGCGGCGCAGGTCCAGCGCATCGCAAGACCGGCGCCGAGGTGTCTAGCCGCCTGCGGTCGCCTCAACGGTAACGTCTGCCATACCGCCGGTGCGGCTGGCAACTCTCAGCCATTGCATTGGGTCGCCGGAGCTCTGAACGGAGACCCAGGCGAACTGGGTCTGTTCCCACGGAAGAATGACGTCGCGCGTGTTGTCCAGGACGTAGTCGCCATCCGTTGTAGTCAGGACAAGCACGGCATGGTGGCCGGTGCGCCGGCTGTAGACGGTGGCCAGTCGCAGCGCGGTCGCGGGAAAACCGACATCCATCATCGCAGCGCGCTTCGCGAGCGCGTAATCCTCACAGTCTCCGGCGTTTGTCGCGATGCGCCAGACGTCCGGCCGGCCGAAGTTCGCGTCGGACACGTACCGGATCGCGCGATTGGCGTCGCGGTTCATGCGGTTCACTTGCGCCCAGAGCTCGTCGTTCATTTCCACCTGAGGGCGGATCGGCAGCGCCGTCTCCGCGCCACAGGCTTCGGGTTGCTCTAGGCACAGGTCGAGAAAGCCGCTCGGGGCCGCGACTGGCCCCGCTGCGACGATCGACGTGCTGAGAGGCGGCGCTTCGGTCGTCGCGCATGCGGTGGCGCTGAGGCAGGCGATGGCTGCGAGCAGTTCGGCTCGCCAGGCTTTGAAGAACAGCAACATGATCCACCCGTTTCTTGTTATGAGTGAAAGCATGCCTGACCGGAATTGAGACGCGGCTAACAGGGATGGTAAAAAAAGGGTGAAATATCAATTCGTTGATTGTTCACTTTTGCGAGCTTCGAACTCAATGACGGGCGCTCCGGCGACCAGGCGCTCTTCGACCATGAAGACGGATCCGGCGGACGCGGCGATGACATAGCGCCAAGCGGTGTCATCCTCCGCTGCAGTGACTTCTCGCACGCACTGATCTGGTCCGACGATTAGCCAGCGCGCGCGAGCGCCGGGGCGGCTCGCCTCCACGCTTCGGCTCAACCGGCGAACGTCTTGGCAGGGCGACGCATCCGGTCTGCGAAATTCGGCCGCACACAGAGCCAGGCGACGACCCTCGGCCCCGCTGTGGCTCGCCATGGCGCCGCCGTCCTGGAGCCGGCTTGAAATGTAGGGGGCCGGAAAGCCTGCATTGAAGGGGCACAGCGCCGGGCTGAAGACCGTGGCGTCCGATTGAGCGGCGAATAGCGAAGCCGTCACCGCAGCGGCGAAACTCAAGGGGATCAATGTGCCGCCTCCTACTGGCGCTGGGCTTGCACCGGGTTTCACGTTCAACGGCGATGTGCAAGATTATGGTACGTCGCTCCGCCACTGGAGCGCTGACTTTCATCCAACTGCGCACTATCCTAGAGCCAACGGGGGCAAGGATGCCACTTCGCTGCTTAGTTTTCACACTGGTTTTTGGGTTTCTTGGGGCGTGCGCGAGCGCCGGATCCGATGCGCCGGCTTCCAGCGGCGGCGCCGCCGCCAATCTGGCGCCGGACGAGTCCGCCGTTGTTGAAGGCTACCGGCTCGGCTCGGGCGACCGGGTGCGTGTGATCGTCTTCGGCGAAGAGGAGTTGTCCGGCGAGTTTCAGGTCGACGGCGAAGGATCCATGGCGCTGCCGCTCATTGGTACGGTGACGGCGGGCGGCCAGTCCCTTCGGGGCCTTGAGGGCGAGATCGAGGAACGCCTCTCGCAGGGCTATCTCAACGAACCGCGCGTCAGCCTAGAAGTTGTCGCGTTCCGTCCGTTCTACATTCACGGCGAAGTTGAGCAAAGCGGCGAGTTTCCGTATCAATCGAACATGAGCGTGCTGAACGCGATCGCGCTCGCCGGCGGCTACACGTACCGGGCCGACACTCGCAGGGTTTTCATAACACGCGCCGGATCGAGCCTTGAGAACGAGTTCCCGGCGACCCAAGCTACCCGGGTGCGCCCGGGAGACTTGGTCCGGGTGCCCGAGCGATTCTTCTAGTGTTGTAAAATAGATACGCCGGTTCTTTACCGCCCGAGTCAAAACAGCGGTCGAGTTTAATTCATATTCGCTCTATGATAGCTTTCATGAAGTAGAGCTGGATTGGTAGGAGGGGAAAATGGTTAATATACTCAAGGGTATGGGGGCGGCGATTGCGCTGACGCTTTCTTTCGCCGGCGTTAGCGCCGCGCAAGAAGCCCCGGTCGCAGAAGCTCAAATCACTACCGTCGAAGCGCTCATCGGCGAATTGCTCGCGGCAGCGACGCCTGCCGACGCGCTCAATGCAGCGGAAGCGAGCACGTTGACGGCCGAGGAAATTGCGTTCGCCTTCGGTGCCGCGGCCCAGCTGTCCGGTCAGGACACTGCCGGCTCGATCCAGAGCGCCTATACGGTCTGGCTCGGCGGACTTCCCGCAACAGTTGACCAAGCGCAGCTGGGCGGCCAGTTCGCCTCCGGCGCAGGCTCCGCAGAGCAGGGAACCGCCGGCGGCGGCGGTTCCGGGTTCTTTGGCGGCGGCGCTCAGAGCGGCTCTGGCGGCGCCGGGGCGGGAACCGGCGGCGGCGGTGGCGCCAGCCCGACCTGATTTTCAGGCGCTAATCATAAGCGTATTTGGCGGGTGGCCCGTCCAGCCGTGGTCGATCATTGGCCGCGGCGGGCGGCCTAGGGGAATAGCATGAAACTCAAAACACTCACGCTTGGCGCCCTCATCTGCGCCGCGTCACTCACTGCTTCGATGGCCGAGGCGCAGACCGTTGACGACCGCTATGTGTCAGTGAGCGAGCGTGACCGTCCCGAATACGATGCGGTCGGAGCGCGCGCCGGGGCTTTCATGGTGTTCCCCTCGGCGTCGGCCGGGCTCGGCTATGACAATGACGTGTTCGCCACGGATCTGGTGTCCGAAGAATCCGGCTTCGTTTCCTACGGGCTGGACCTTGAAGGCGAAAGCCTGTGGTCGCGTCACAACGCCACTTTCAATATCGGGCTCGACGGCCGGGCCTATTCCGATGTCGAGGACGAGAGCTATACGGACGCGTACGCCTTTGGCGGTCTGCTCCTTGAGGCATCGCGGGATACCACGTTCAATCTGAACGCCGGGTATGAACACCGCAATGAGCCCCGCACCTCGAACAATACGACGGTCGCCAATTCGCTGCTGCTAACCAACGAGCGCATCCAGTTCGACCGTTTGACGCTCGGCGCTGGCGCGACCCGGGTCTTCAACCGGCTGCGGGTCATCGGCGATACCAGTTTCACCAAGCTTGACTATGACAGCGCCACGCTAGTTGGGGGCGGCGTGTCCAACCAGAACGTCCGGGATCGCGACGTGACGCGCTTCAGCGTCCGAGGCGATTATGCGGTTTCCCCCGACACCAGCCTTTTCCTAGCTGGCGCGGTGAACGAGCGAAGCTACGATAACGCGCCCGCCATCCCTACTCAGGAACGCTCCTCCGACGGCTATGAAATCGCGGCCGGCGTGCGGATGAGACTGACTAATCTCATGCAGGGCGAGTTCTTTCTTGGCTACCAGTCCCAGGACTACGACGGGTCGGCCTTCCCCGATATCGACGGGCTCGATTACGGCGTGAATCTGGACTGGTTCGTATCGCGCCTGACCACGATCAAGTTCGAGGCTTCGAGTTCCATCGAGGAATCTGCAGTCGCCGGTTCGGCTGGCTTCATCGCCCAGACGGCATCTGTGGGTGTGGAGCGCGAATTTCGTCGCAACATTATCGGGACCGCGCGCGCCTTCGTGGAGGCTGACGACTTTGAAGGAATCGCCCGCGAAGATGAGCGCTTCGGCGTCGAGGGCCGCATGGATTACCTGGTGAACCGCTCGGTCTCGTTCTTTGGTGCGGTCGAGTATGCGGACCAGTCGTCCAACACAATTGGAAACGCCTACGACCGGACCGTGCTTCGCATTGGCCTCGTCCTGCATCGTTGACGCGACCGTCCTAGCGAACCGGCATGAAACGTGCTCGCCTTCCTCAGGGCGCCATCAATAGCGTTGAGCGATTCAAACAGGATGATTGAGCATGCAAATTTCGGCGACACGGTCATTCGAGCCTGGCGGCCCTGATGATGCGATCGGTATCGCCGATCTGGTGATGGTCCTGCGGCGGCGTCTGGCCGTTATCATCGTCGTGGCCTCGCTAGTGATCGGTGCCGTCGCCGCTTATACATTCTCGCTGACCAATGAATACACGGCGACGGCCCGGCTTCTGATTGAGCCTCGCCAGCGCCAGGGCGTCGACATGGAGGCGGTGCTCTCTGGTCTGCCCGCCGATACCAATGCGGTGGACACCGAGGTGGCGCTTCTGCGCTCGCCCTCCCTTGCCGGCCGTGTCCTGGACGAGCTGAATCTCACCGCCGATCCGGAGCTCAATGAGACCCTCGGCCCGCACTCGTCCCTGGTCGGGTCTCTGCTCGGCTGGCTTCGCGCGGACGCCGCCGCGCCGCCTTCGCCCGAAGATCAGCGTCACCGTGTGATCGAAGCGTTCACCGAGCGCCTGAGCGTGCAGCGTGACGGCATGACCTATGTGATCCGCTTGTCCTACAGGTCTGCGGACCCTGAGCGTGCGGCTGAAATCGTCAATACCGTCGCCGACGCCTATCTTGTTGACCAGCTCGAGGCCAAATTCGCCGCAACCGAACGGGTGAATGAATGGCTGTCCGAGCGCCTTGGCGCCCTGCGCGACGAGGTGACCGCAACCGAACGCGCGGTGGCGATCTACCGCCGCGACAACGGTCTGACCGACGTGGAAAGCGGCCTTCTCAACGACGCTCAGCTGTCAGAGTTGAACGCCCAGCTGATCCTGGCCCGTACTCAGCTTGCCGAGGACCGGGCGAGACTGCGCCGGGTCAACGAGCTTCTCGATTCCGGCGAGAGCGCCGAGACGGTTGCAGAAGCGGTAGATTCCGAGACCATCTCCCAACTTCGCACCCAGCAGGCCCAGGTGGCGCGCCGGCGCGCTGACCTGGCCTCGCGCTATGGCGAACGCCACCCTGAAATGATCCGGATCAATCGCGAGATCTCCGATCTGAATGATCAGATCAACGCCGAGATCGATCGCATTGTCGCTTCACTGCAGAACGAAGTGGCGGTCTCGACCGAGCGCGTGCGGACGCTGACCGGCGAGCTCAACTCTATGGAAAGCCGCAGCAGCACCGATGAGCAGGCCATGGTCCAGCTCCGGCAGCTAGAGCGGGATTCCGAGGTGGTTCGCGGTCTTTACCAGTCGTTCCTCCAGCGGTTTCGTGAAACATCGGCGGGCACGACCTTCCAGCAGGCGGATGCGCGCGTCATTGCGGAAGCCTCGGCGCCGGTCGAGCCTAGCCACCCCAAAACATTGTTGCACCTGATAATCGCCGTCGCTCTGGGCGGTATGGCGGGCGCCGCCGCGGCGTTCGTGCTCGAGCTTCTCGAGAACGGCGTGAAGTCCAGTGAGGAGGCTGAGACACTCTTCGGGACGCCGGTTCTCGCCTCGATACCGAGGTTATCGGGCCCGTTCGCACGAGATCGCGTTGACGACATCGTAGTCAATAAACCGTTCTCTCCCTTCGCCGAGAGTCTGAGGACTCTGCGCACCGGGCTGAAAATGTCCAACCTCGACAACCCGCCCAAGGTCGTCTTGATAACGTCGTCCCTGCCCGCTGAAGGCAAGACCACGACCGCGATCTCCCTGGCGCGCTCGGCTGCGGCCAGCGGCGTGAAGACCTTGCTGATCGACGGGGACCTGCGGCGCGGTGGAATTCTCGGCCGTTTGAACTTGGAGAGTTCGGCGGGACTGGTCGAAGTCCTGACCGGCTCGGCCACCTTCGACGAAGCGATCGTCGAGGACACGGCGACCGGGGCTGACGTCTTGGGTCTAAAGACATCGCCGAGCCATCCCGAGGCGCTCCTCACCTCGAAGGCCTTCGCTGATCTCATCAAGCGTGTAAAGGAAAGTTACGACCTCGTCGTGATCGACACAGCGCCATTCCCCGCCGTCGCCGATACGGCGCTTCTCGCCGCGCATGCCGACAGTGCGGTCTTCGCGCTTCGCTGGCGGTCGACATCGCGCAAGCTCATCGCGACCACTCTCGAGAAGATCAAGCGCGCCAAGCTTCCCCTCGCCGGTCTCGCGCTGTGCCAGGTGAATCCCAGGTCGCGCAGGCTCTACGGTGAAGGCGAGGCGGCTTATTATTACAAGACGTATCGCAAATACTATTCTTGATGGTCGGTTTTCTGTCAAAGAGCTCATGCTTGGCGGTTCTTGGGGTCGTGTTGTTCTGGCTGGCTTTTGCGTCGGCAGGTGATCTGAGGGCGGAGCAGACCCGACGAGACCTCGCGGCCGGGGCTCCCCTGTCGTCGGCCGCAGCCGGGGCCCTGGGGTATGTGCCAAGGCCCGAGGCGGTCTGGTCGACGGGTGAGGCCTTTGATTTCGCCGCGGCGCTCGAGCTTTCGATCAATGAAGACACCGCCGGCCGCTTCGCCCAGGCGGAGCAATATTCCATCCAGGCGCTCAAGCGCGCGCCCTCCAACCCACTTTATTGGTTTCGACTGGCGGCGGCGCGCTACGGCGGGGGAGATCAAGTCGGTGCGATTGAGGCGCTTGAAGCGTCATTCATGTGGGGCGGCGTGCTGGATGATGCGTCTCTTGCGCGGTCACGGCTGAGCGATTTGCTCTGGACGAACCTGAGCGAAGATATGCGCCGCGCCGCGCGCCGCGAACTCCGGTTGATGGTGCGCGACAGGGGATTGCTGATCGATCTCGCGAATGCGTATGAGGTCTTCTCCCCGCCGTTTCGCCGCGAAATCATCGCTGCGGCTGAGCCCTCTGACCGGGCCTTCTTGATCCGCCGGATCCGCCGCAACGCCGCCGATCGAGACAGGTCCTAGCCGCTTGCTCTCCACCGGCGCTGTGAGGCGGCGCAGACACCCACCGTGAAGATCACCGCGAAAACAGCACCCGGCGTTTGAAACGGGTCGTCTAGAGCTCCGAAAACCGCCGTGAGAGAGATCAGCCCCAGCGCAAGCGGATCCAGTGCCGAGCCGCGTCTAAGTGATTGACGGGCGAAGTGCCCGAACGCCGACGCGGCGGCGACCCCTCCTATGATAACGCCGGTCAATCCCAGATCAAAGGCCAGGCCGAGCCAGGAACTGTGGGCGTAAAGAACCCGCGCTCCGCCGGGGCGGAAGGAAGACTGGTATACGGGAAAGGCGTCGGCGAATGCGCCAAGCCCGTGTCCAAACAGCGGGTTGGCGCGCACTGCGGTTTCCACGTCGGCGTAAATCTGGACCCGTTCATCAACCGCCGCCCAGGCCACACGCTCGGCGAGCAAGCCTCCTGCCGGGGAAATCACGACAACCACCACTAGAACCCCGGCGATCAAGACGAGGCCGCCTGCATGGCGGCCCCTGACCAACAGCAGGGCGGCGATCAGGGCGACCAGCCCGCTTACGGCGAGGCTGCCCAACGCATTGCGTGACGCGGTCGCAAGAAGGGCGTGAGCGCATATGAGAAGACTGATGAGGTAAAGGCCCGGCCGCCCGGCGAGCGAGGAGAAAAAGTCCACGATGTCGGCGCGCCAGCCGGCATCCGAGCCCATGCTTCTGGAAACGGCCCGCAAACCCAGTGCGCCGCTTATCAGGACGCCAGCCGCACACAGATAGCCGAACATGTTGGGATTCACGAACGGTCCGGCCGGCCGGTCAAGATAGGCCCACCGGTCTGCAAGCCAGGGGAAGGGATTGCCGAACAGCGCCAATACCAGCGAGGACAGCGCCGCCAGCGTGACCGATGCAAGCACGATGTCCAGGGCGAGATAAGCCGACGAGCGCCGCCTGCCGGCCACAAGGCCGGAGAGGGCAAACAGGATTATCACCAAACCTAGAATGGATGTCCGCACGGTCGCGGTCGGGTTTGCCGAGATCGCTGCGAGACCCGGTGGTTGAAGGCCCAAGGCCGCGGCGGAGGTCTCCCACGCCGGGTGCGCCAAGCCGGACGGCGCGATCGGCACCGCCTGAACGAAGGCGCAGACGATCAGCAGCCCTGCAAGCCCGGCGGCGGCTTTCAAGAGCGGGGAATCGACTTGCACCAGCCTTCGATGCACAAACAGATCCACGATCATGACATAGCAGAGCAAAGCGCCGGCGCACGCCCAGAAGCTCGGCCTTGCGGATCCGAGCGGCCATATCGCGCCGGCCGCGAGCATGGCGGCGACTAGCCCCATGCGTCCTTGGTTTGCTGCCACAAGCCTTCCCCCCCTGGCTTGACTTGCATGACGGGTCTGCACCGCCGCAAAGCGATCAGGCGGCAGAACTAACCGAATTTGCGCAGAACGGGGAGCGTCGGTTTTCGATCATGCATCGTTCGCGCAGTAACCATACCTAGAATGGTGAGTGACTATCATGCAACAAATTAGTCAAGCCGACCATATAACGTGGTTAATTGTTAACAAATGATTGACAGGCGTGCGCGCTTTTGAGGAAGGTCTCTCTAACCGCGCCTCAAACAGGGGCGCCATTTGGATGGCCGCGACACGCGGCAAGGGAAAAACCCGGGGGGACTACCATGGCTTTCACCACCGCGCAGGACTTCATTGACGTTTGGGCCGAGCTCGACTCCGCCTATGTAACGTTTCCGACGCTTGCGAGCGTCAGCGGCAACTACCAGGACGATACGCAGGTCGATACATCCGGGGCGTTCGCCGAAACTCTGAACCAGTTCGGCGCCACCTACGGCTTCACCCTGGACAGTGCGAGCGCCACGATGGGACAGCTCGCGCTTGCGGTGAACACCCTGTTCGTCGAACTCGCGAACTCATATGTTGATTGGCTGGACGCGGGTAATCCGCCGATCCTCGACATCGCCAAGGACCGCGGCGGGGCGCCGGCTCCGGGCCAGACATTCCATGACAACATTCTCGGCAATCTCGGCGACGGACCCATTAGCGGTCGGTTCGGAAGCGCTGATGAGGCGAATAACGTCGACATTGATGGTGACAGTGTTGGCGATCTGAACGCTGAGCCGCGTACCGTTGCAGCGCAAGAGTTTGGCGACCGTCCCTACGTAGCGGGCTCCTCTAGCGCCAATATGGCGGAAGCGCTCTCCTATGACCTTGAAAAGGGCGTCAACATCACCGCGAACTATGTCCAGCGGTTCAGCCAGAGCTTTGAATCCGGAACAAGCGGCTTCCTAGACGGTGATAGCGGCTGGAACGGTCAGGTGAGCCAGGTCAGCAGCGGGACCGACGGCATCGTCTCTCCCGATGGTGGTTTCCACGCCATCTTCGAGCAAGATGTGGATGGTGCGCCGTTCACCCGTTTCGCCAATTACGGTCAGGATTTCGGAGACGGGCACGCTGTGTCCACGAAAATCTACCTCAATCAGTCCTGGGCTGATGGGGAGGGTTTTGACTGGTCGGTTGCTGCTAGCAATTCGGAAGGGAGCCATCTGCGGGACTTCGTCTTCCACATCACGAAGGATGCGGATACGGGCACCGTTTTGATCGGTGCGGATAACAATACGAACTTCGACCCGATCAATAATCTGGAGACTCGTGAGAACTTCGGAGAGGTCACGCAATCTGGTTGGTACACGTTCAACCACGTTTTCTTCGAGGCTTCAGACGGCTCACTCGCCGTCGCCATGACCGTGCTTGACGAGAACGGCGACGCCGTCTTTCACGAGGTTCGGAATGAACCCTCTGATGCTGTCGAGTCGCTGGTGGGCGGGAGCTATTACGGATGGTTCACGAATATCGACATTGCTGGCGGCATCGCGGTTGACGATGTTGAGCTGCGGGTCAGTCCCGGCCTCGGCACCGAGGGTGTGGACACGCTTGTAGGCACCGACGGCGACGACCTGTTCATCGCCTCGGCGAGCAATGACTCCATCGACGGCGGCGACGGCGTCGACACCTACGATCTGTCCGCGAACAACACCGCGGGGGCGTTTGTTGACCTCCAGAGCGGGCTCAGCTTCGGCGGTACCGAAACCGGGATCGACTCGCTGTCCAATATCGAAAACATTCGCGGCGGATCCGGCCTGGACCTGCTGAACGGTGATGGCCAGGACAACACTTTCTTCCTGTCGGGAGGCGCGGACCAGATCGATGGTCGTGGGGGTTCCGACACGGTTGACGCGTCCGCACAGGCGGACTCCGTTTCCATCAATTTGGCGGCCGGCACTTACTCCGGAAATGGCCTCGGCGGGACGTTCTCCAATATCGAGAATGCGACCGGTGGCGAAGGGTCTGACACGCTGAACGGCAATGCGAGCGCCAACGTCCTTTCCGGCAATGGCGGCGACGATAGGCTGACCGGCGGCGCGGGCGATGACACACTGAATGGCGGCGACGGCATCGACACCGCGGTCTTCGCGGGCGATCAGGCCGACTACGACGTCGCGCTCGGCTCGGTGTCGGTGACCGACACCAATGCTGGCGACGGCGACGATGGCGTTGATTCCGCTGACGATATCGAAATACTCGAGTTCGCCGATGCGCGCTCCCTTATTGTCGGCGACGGTGGCTTCGACACGATCGAAGAGGCGCTGGCCGAAGCCAATGACGGCGACACCATCCTGCTGTCGGCTGGCACGCACACGCTCTCCGGTCAGCTGTCGGTGGACAAGGAAGTCACCATTGTCGGTCAGGGCGAAGGCCAGACCACGCTCGTCACCGCGGCGACCAGCTGGGGTGTCCTTGTGACGGCCGACAACGTGTCGATTTCCGATCTCACCGTGGACGCCTCCGCGACCACGATCTACGGCGTGAAGGTTCAGCCGGACGATACCGGCGATGCGGCCGACTCGCTGACCGGCTTCGCCATGGAGAACGTGACGGTGCAAGGCGCCGGGCGTTCGGAGATCGACCTGAACGGCGTCGACGACTCCAGCCTGACCAACGTGACCGCCGACGGCCAGGGTACGGCCGGCGTCGGCATCGCGCTGAGCGACTCCACCAACATCACGCTCACCGACATCACCACCACCGGCAATGACTGGGGTTCGGTCGGCCTGTTCTCGGCGGGCAATGTCTGGGAAGGCGGTACGAATACTATTACCTTCGAAGGCTCCTACTCCCACGACGAGCCGACCGGCATCTACGCCGATGAAGAGAATGGCACCGTGGTCGACCAGATCGACGTGTCCGGCATTTTCGCCGAGGTCTTCAAGGTCAAGAACGACAGCTATCGGGCCGACGCTGACGACTTCACCTTCTTCTTTGACAGTGAAGCAGACGCCGCGGCGTTCGCCCTGGGTCTTGCGCCGGCCGATGACTCGATCATCACCGGCCCGCACGCCGCCACGGACGTCGACAATGCGAACAGCTCGACCTTCATCGTTGTGGAGGGCATGTCGATCCAGGAAGCGATCGACAAGGCCCAGCCCGGCGACACGATCGAAGTGCGCGCGGGCGTCTACGCCGAGAACCTGACCATCGACAAGGCGCTCACCTTCACCGGAACCGGTGACGTGTCGATCGAGCCGGCCTCGGGAACCGCGATCTTCATCGCGCCGGACGTGGACGGTGACATCTCGTTCGATGGCATCGATCTTGAAGGCAATGGTGCGGCGTCGCTCGGTATCGACGTTCAGCACGGCGCCAATGTCGGCACGCTCAGCTTCAATGACGGTTCGGTCAGCGGCTTCGCCAATCGGGGTCTGTACGCCAGCGACGATGGCGATCCGGACGGAACGCCAACCATGGCGAACCTGGTCATCACCAATGCGGCCTTCGCCGATAACGGCACCGGTTCGGGCAACACCGCCGATATCAAGCTCTTCGGTTATAGCGGCGATGCGACCTTCGACACGGTGACCTTCGACGGTCAGACCACCGGCGACGCCGAGGCTTCCGCCGGCAAGCCGGACAATGCGATCGAACTCACCGGCTTCATCAACAGTGAAGGCAACGCCAACCCCGTGGGCGCCAATGCTCCGGACATCGGCGCGGTGACGATCGAGAACGTCACGGTCTCCGGCGAGTACCACAAGAATCCAATCGCCATCTTCAACTTCGGCGAAATCGACGGACTGGACATCATCGGCCTCGATCTCTCCGGCGCCGAGAGCGCCTGGGGTCCACTGTTCAACATTGACGGCTTCTCCGACCTCGATATCGACGCCTCCGGCTTCGGCATCACCTTCCCGGCGACGTCCGCTATTCATGCCGAGATCCAGGGCGAAAAAGACGCCCAGGGACCGCTCGACTCCACCATCACCGGCACGTCCGGCAATGACTCGCTGCACGGCAAGGACGGTGACGACACCCTCAATGGCGGCGACGGCGACGACTTCCTCTATGGCGGCAATAAGCCGGGCCAGCCCTTCGCTGACGGCGCCGGCGACGACACGCTGAACGGCGGCGCGGGCGCGGATACGCTCGTGGGCGGCATCGGGGCCGATACGCTTGACGGCGGCGCAGGCGCCGACATCATCGACGCCGGAGCCGGCGACGACATCATCATCGGCGACCTGAACGACGCCTTGATCGACGGCGGTGACGGCCTGGATACGATGACCTTCGAGGCCGGCACGCTGGCAGCGGACGTTATCGCCAAGGCCGCCGACATCTCGAATGTCGAGCTGATCCGGATCGGCGAGACGCCGGGCTCGGACACCTGGGTTGTTCTTGACGGCATGTCTATTCAGGACGCCATCGATGCGGCCGCTGACGGCGACACGATCGTTGCCGGGCCGGGGTCGTTCACAGAGAATCTCCTCGTGGACAAGGGTGTGACCTTGCTCGGCGCCCAGGCGGGGGAATCCGCGACTGGGGCTGAGCGTTCCGGCGGCGAGTCCGTGATCGACGGTCCGGCCACCTTCGCGATCACGGTCACCTCGGACGACGTGACCATCGACGGTTTTGAAATCTCCGGCTTCGGCCGTGACGGCGTCAATGTGCGCACGCTCGAAGACGCCGATCCGTCCGATCCGTCGGTGGGAGCCTACCGCTCGAACGTCAGCATCGAGAACAACTGGATCCACAACGATGACGCCAGCGGTCAGCGCAACGGCATCGTGGTCGGGGAATTCTCCGGCGATCCGGCGCGAAGCACCGAGCAGGCTGAAATCGACGGCCTGACCGTCAGCGGCAACCATATCGACATCGACTCGTCGGGCGGCCGCGCCATGGCGTTCACCAACCATTTTGACTTCATTACGCTCACTGACGCCGTAATCGACGGGAATACGTTCGACGCTGCGACGAGCTTCTTCGGCTCCGCCGGCCCGGACACATTCCGGATCGAGAACGCCGCGCTCACCGGCAACACGTTCGAAGGCACGGTCAACAGCTACAACCTGTTCAACTCTTTGGTTGATGGCAATACGTTCAACGGGATCGCTCTGTTCGGCGTCGATGGTTCGACTGTCAGCAACAACGTGTTCAACGTTGACACGTTCTACGGACTTGGCCTTTGGGGCGACGATTTCGGCAGTAACGCGTCGCAGAATTCGACGGTTGAGGGCAACACGTTCAACTATAACTCCGCCGAAACACCGGACGGGTACACCGCCGACTACCTGGGCGCGATGGTGTTCCGGGCGGGCGTGGATGCAGGCTCCATTACCATCGACGGCAATACGTTCAACGATGGCGGCGTGAACACCGATATCGTCGTGTTCGAACTCCAGTGGCGTGGGAATGACGGTGCCGACACGCTTGATCAGACCTTGATCCTTGACGGCAATGGCGACCCGGTTGATCTGGAGATCGACTTCCGCGGCAATGACGGAGAGGACACGATTGTCGGCGATCTGGGCGACAGCCTGTTCGACGGCGGTGACGGCGTCGATACGCTGGTCTTCGCGGCGGACGTTCTGCCGGCCGATATCATCGGTCAGCCCGCCCCCACCTCGAACGTCGAGATCATCCGGATCGGCGATACGCCGGGCTCGAACACCTTCGTGGTGCTCGATGGCATGTCGATCCAGGACGCCATTGACGCGGCGGCCGACGGCGACACGATCGTGCTGGCGGACGGAACCTTCACCGGCAATGTCCTGCTGAACAAGGACGTGACCCTTGAGGGGGCGAACGCGGGCGTGGCCGGCGACGGCTCGCGCGGTGCGGAATCCATCATCGAGGGCGTGATCCAGATCATGGTCGACGGTGCGTCCGTCGACGGCGTTCAGGTGCAGGACGGCGCGTTCGTTCTGGGGCAGAACGCGGGCATCTATGTCCAAGCCGACAATGTCACCATCGAGAACTCGGTGCTCAACCGCAGCGGGACAGTGGACGGCGACACCTTCCGCGGCGTCATCACAGCGACGGGCGACGGGCAGGGCCTGACCATCGACGGCAACGCATTCTCCGGCTGGGCGACGGGCGTGTACCTGAACCCGGGTTCGGACGCCGTCGTGACCAACAACCTGTTTGACGGCAACCATGTTGGCCTGTCGAACGACGGTCCGGACGCCGCGAACATATCCGGCAACTCGTTCAACCACTCCAATGTCGAGCATATCGGTTTGGGTGCATTCAATGACCCCACCGACGTCAGCGGCGTCATCGTAGCCAATACCTTCGACGACACAGCGGACCCTGTGACGATTTACGCTCTGGGCGGTGACGGTCAGGTCGTGACCGGCACGGACGGCGACGACATCTTCGTGGACGTCGGCGGCGATGACGACGTGTTCAACGGCGTCGACGGTGACGACACGCTCAACGGCGGCGCGGGCGCGGATACGCTCGACGGCGGCGCGGGCGATGACGCCATCGACGGCGGCGCAGGCGACGACACCATCGTCGGCGATCTGGACGACAGCTCGGTGGACGGCGGCGACGGCGTCGACACGCTGGCCTTCGCGGCGGGCGTTCTTCCGGCCGACATCATTGCGCAGTCCGGGGCCATCTCGAACGTCGAGATCATCCGGATCGGCGATACGCCCGGCTCAAACACCTTCGTGGTGCTCGACGGCATGTCGATCCAGGACGCCATCGATGCGGCGGCCGACGGCGACACGATCGTTGTCGAGGCCGGCGACTTCACCACGGGTTCGGTGAACATTACTAAATCCCTGACCCTGCTCGGCGCCAACGCCGGGGAGCCCGGCAGTGACGGGGCCGGCGGACTGGCGATGCGGGGCGCCGAAACCCAGATCCTCAACAGTGAGTGGACCATCTCGGCCGACGACGTGGAGATTTCGGGCTTCGAATTCTCTATCGAGGACGCCTCCAGCAAGTCTCCGATCCAGGTCGCGAATGTGAGCAACGTCACCATTTCGGAGAACATCATCCAGGGCGGCGGCGCCAATGGCGGCCGGGGCATCGAGGTGATCTCGAGCTTCTCCGGCTCACTTGATGTCCATGAAAACTTCATCGACAGCTTCAGCACCGGCGTGTTCGTCAACCCGGTTTCGGGCGGCTCCGTGGTGATTTCCAGCAACGTGATCAGCAATCACGTGGCTGGTATCGGCTCGAGCGGCATGGCGAACGCGACCATCACCAACAACTACTTCGCCGACAACTCCAGCGAAGCGATCGGGGCCGACAATCTCGGCGCCGGTGTCGAGATTGATGACAACAGCTTCTCCGGACCCGGTTCGGCCGGCTTCCTGAAGCTGGATTACGCCGGCTTCACCAATATCGCGTCGGCCGACGGCAACTGGTTCGGCAGCGCCGACGCTGCAGTGGTCGAAGGACTGCTGTCAGCGAACGTCTCGGTGGCGAACTACCGCGACAGCGGAGTTGATGCGTCCGGCGCGGCCGGCTTCCAGCCGGACGGCGGTCTCATCGCCACCCCGGTGGAGAACGTCACGCAAGGCAGCGGCGCGTTCACCCTGTCCGGGGCTCTTCTGAGCGCTCAGCCGGGCGATGAACTCGCCGTGGGCGCCGGCGACTACGCCGTGGAAGGCGCGCAACTGACCATCGACATCGAGAACCTCACGTTCGACGTTGATTCGGCGGCGGCCAATTTCCCGACGCTGGTTCTCGCCAGCGGCGTCCAGGACATAACCCTCACGGGCGATCAGGATGTCGACGTCATCGGCAATGGTCTGGGCAACGCCATCTCCGGCAACGCGGGTGATAACACCGTGCGCGCCGGCGCTGGAGACGACGATCTTGACGGCGGAGCCGGCGAGGACACGCTGGACTACAGCGACAACACGTCCAGCGTGACGGTCCAGCTGAGCACCGGCGTGGCCTTCGGCGGTGAAACCGGCGTCGATCAGATCGCCAACTTCGAAAACTTGCGCGGCGGCTCGGGCAGCGACACCCTGGCCGGTGATACGGGCGCCAACACCTTCTTCGCCTCCAGCGGAAACGATCAGATCGCTGGTGGAGACGGTGTTGACACCTATGACGCCTCCGGCAGCGCCAACGCCGTCGCCGTCCTGCTCAACTCCGGCACCGCCGGCGGTGCGAGCATCGGCAACGACACCCTGACCGGCATCGAAAACGCCGTCGGCAGCGCCTTCAACGACACGATGGTCGGCGACGCTAACGCCAACCGTCTGGACGGCGGCGCCGGCAATGACAACATCAACGGCGGCGATGGTGAAGACTCTGTCTTTGGCGGCGCTGGCAACGACAACATTGTGGGCGATCTTGGCTCTGACAATCTGAGCGGAGGGGACGGTGACGACACCCTGAATGGCGGTCGTGGCTTCGACACGCTGTTCGGTAATGCCGGAAACGACATCCTGTTTGGTGGTCTGGGCGACGACAGCTTGTTCGGCAACGCCGGCGATGATCAGTTGTTCGGGGGCGAAGGGGCTGACGCACTCTTTGGCGGCCAGGGCAATGACAGTCTGGACGGCGGCACCGGCGATGATGAGCTGCGCGGGAATCTGGGCGACGATACGCTGGACGGTGGCGAGGGAGATGATACCGCCGTCTTCTCGGGTGCGCGCTCTGAGTACACGATCAGCTACAGTGGTGGTTCGGTGATTATCACCGATACGGTCGCAGATCGTGACGGGGTTGATATTCTGACCGATATAGAAGCGGCGAGTTTCCTCGGGGACAATGTCACCGAGGTGTTGAAACCTGAGCTGGGCGATACGCCGTCTCCCGACCTCGGTCTGGGGGGTGCGGGTGACGACATAATCTTCCAGTACGCCGGAGGGGGAATTCACGCTTTGGCGGACGGCGATGCGGCGCAGGATGCTTTCCTTGGCAACTTCGCGACCCCGCTCGGCGTCGGTGACTTCGATAACGACGGCGTCGATGACCTGCTTGTGGAATACAGCGGGGGCGGAAAGGCCTTCTGGAGCGGCGGCGATCAGTCTTCTGAAACCTTCCTTGGTGGTAAATTCGCCAGTGCAATTGCAGTGGGCGACTTCACCGGCGGCGAGGGGGACGACCTGATCATCGAGTACGGTGGTGGCGGTCGTGCAGTCATTGACGGTGAAACGCAGGTTATCTCTTTCCTGATCAATGACGGTACGGACTTGCTTGCGGTTGGTGACTTTGACGGCGACGGCAAGGACGAGGCCCTGACGCAGTTCTCGGGCGGCGGCGTTCGCTTGCTGAACGGAGACGGGACGACAGCCTTCCTTGGCCAGTCCGGTGACTATCGCTTGCAGGGCGATTTTGATGGCGACGGCGCTATGGAGGCAGTCTTCCAGTACAGCGGCGGCGGCTCGGAGGTTCTCGGGGGCGACGGCTCACAGACGTTCCTTGGCTCTCATGGAACGGCGATCGCGGTCGGCGATTTCAATGGCGACGGGGTAGACGACATCCTGTTCGACAATGCTGGATCGGGGAAAATCCTGTACTCGGCTGATCCGTCAACGTCGGTGACGCTCGGAGCGCTCGGTGGCGATGTCGCGGCCATTGCTGATCTCAATGGTGATGGCGCTGACGATATCGTAATTGACCGTGGCGTTGACCTGCGGGTGATCGAGGGCGAAAGCTTTGATGATTTCATCATCAACGTTAATGCCGATGTGGTTGGTGTTGGTGACTACAATGACGATAGCGAAGCTGACCTCCTGCTGCAGTTCAGCGGCGGCGGTACGGTAGTTGCTTACTCCGGGGACGAAGCCAACCAGGACTTCCTGGGCCAGCAAGGCGACGTAGCTGGAATGGGTGACCTTCTCAGCGATGACGATCTGTTTGTCTCGTAACCTAGCCTGAACTTGAGGAAAGCCCCGTCGCTTTGCGGCGGGGCTTTCTTTGTGCACGATAGCCTGGTGTGCGTGGGGGCGGGAATCGTGGGCTAAGGCGGAGCGCAATGAGACATTTGGCGTCGGCTATTGTTGCCCTGGCCGTGAAAATACTCGGAACTTTTCTGGCGTTCGGCCTCATCTGGCTGGCTGCGCGCCTTCTAGGTTCAGACGACTATGCGGGTTTGGCCCTTGTTCTTTCTGTGGTGCCGATTATCGCCCTCTTCGGTTCGGGTGGACGACAGATCGGATTTACACGAAGTTTGAAAGGGTTGGCCTTTAGTGTGTCGCCTGGGGCCCTGAGGCGCATCGCTCCACGCATGCTGCCGCCCGCTTTGCTGGCTGGCGGGGCGGCGGCGGCTCTCGTATGGATCGCGCGGCCGCGCGGCGAGCTTTTACTGCCTGATCTGCTAGGCGTTGGTGTAATCACAGCCGCCATTTCAATTCTCATCTCACTTTCCGGCGTGAGTCGAGGCGCCGGGCGCGCCGGAGAAGCGAACCTCTCACAGGAAGTGACTTGGCGAGCTGTAGCGCTCCTTCTGTTGGCCGCGGCAGTGGCGCTTCGGGGCGATGTAAACCTAACTTTGATATTAGCGATTTTGGCCTGCGGCGCAGTTATCGCAATCCTTCAGCATTTAGCATCGCTGACTCTACGAAGCCGGTCGGGCCTCTCTGTGGGCGATCAACTTGTACAGGCGAACCGGTATCACTTGTTCGTCGTGATCGTGTCCGTAACGCAAGTTGCGTCACAGCATACCGACATTATTATGCTGAATTTACTCAATGCGCCTTCCAATGAAATCGGTGCTTATTTCGCGGCTCTCCGCGTTGCACTTGCGCCAACCATGATGCTTGTCGCGGCAAATGCGGTGAGCGGTCCGTTGATCGCACGGCTATCCACAGGATACACATTTGAACAGTTTGCGAGAAAAATGGGCCCGATATACGGCTTTGTTTTGACGGCATCCTTATTATACCTCGTAACTTTATTTTTATTTTCAAACTTTATAATGAGCTTATTCGGGTCCGAATTTCTTATCGCAGTTAATATTATGAAAATACTTAGCTTTGGATTCTTCATAAATGCTTTAGCTGGACCAACTGGAATATTCATTGTGATGAGGGGTGAAGAAAAATCGTTAAGTATGTTTCTTGCTTTCATGTTATTAATACAGATTTCTTCTGTAGCGATATTTTTTAATATTTTCGGACTGATCGGGGCGGCAGTGGCTAGCATGTCTGTGCAGTTAATTGTGAATGCGGCCGTTTGGCTCTACATTTTAACTAAATATAAGTATGATGTATCCTCCATAAATTTATTTTCTATTTATGTATCCGGATTTTCGAGGGGGGTCAGATGAGTTCCGCGGAAATCATCTGCCTTTGTTATATATCTCGATCCGGCTCGACCTTTCTCTCCCAGCTGATTAGCGCACGCCTGCCGCAGGTCCGCGTTCTGCCCGAAAATCGGCAGTTGGAGATCCTGGGAGCATACGGCCTGCTTGGCGAATCTCGCATGTCGGAGGGCGGGTTCCAAAATCTCGAGCGGGCGCTTCAGTCCGACCCGCAGTTTGACGCTCTAGGAATCAAGCAACAGCAACTCGATGGCATGCGCTGGAATCTTTGCAACTCGAAGAAGATAGGTATGGGTCCGCAAGCGGTCGCCGAAGCGTCGAGTGGCGCTGACCTCGATCAGGGGTTTAAGTATTTCTTATTTAAGCACAATGTAAACGCCAATATATTTTCTGATTTGCACGAGGCGCAGCCGGGGGCTCGATTGATTCATATCTATCGTGATCCTCGCGCCGCGTATGCTTCGATGCTTGATGCGATTAATCCCTACAGCCCTTTCGATCGCTTCAGTGAAGGAGGGGGCTGGGCTGTTGGTCGGGAGTGGTCGGAATACAACGCCAAGATCGATGCGCTAGAGCGCGCCCACGGCAGCCAGGCAGTGTTTCAGATCCGATACGAGGACCTCGTCGTGGACACGCAAGCCTGCCTGGTTCGGCTGGCTGACTGGTTGGGTTGCATTTTGGGGCCGGATTCCCGAGCGAGTACTCGAAGTGTTTTCGGCGACAAGGACAGAGACCTTCATCAGCGAGTCGGTAGGGCGCCGGATCCGTCCCGCATCCATGCTTGGCGTGAAACACTCTCGAAGGCCGATGTTGCGGCGTGCGAGTTGGGCGCGGGCGTCATGCTGGCGCATAGGGGGTATGAGGCGATTACTCCTCCGCCTGTCGGGCTTTGCCGGCTCACTTCCAATGTGGCCCACCGATTGCAGGCTGCGAGTGACTGGCTGGGCTTGAAGACCCGGCGTTTCATTCGACTTCTCGGAGCGCCTGACCGGCTGGTCACCAAAATACGGGTCCTGATCGATAGGTATCGCTGAATGGGCAAGCACATCCATTTCCTTCACGGCGGTCGCGCGTCCTATCCTGAGGTCGCGGCCTACGCTCGCTATTTTGAGAAGCGATTCACAGTTACTGAGGGAAATATGGATGCGTGCCGGGCGGTCCCGCGCGAGGATCTGGTATTATGGTGCATCATGGGGCTCTATCCCAGCAGGCGGTGCGCTTCGTACGTAATTCATGATTACCGATCGCTCTCGGTAGAACCGTTTGCGGCAGTGAAAGACGGATTGAAACGGTTCGTTAATGCCCAGCCTGATCTGCGAATCTTCCAAAACTCCGCCATTGAGGAGGTCCTTGGGTTCTGTGACGGGGCTCCTTCGGTGCATCTCCCGATGGGCCTACCCGAGTGGATCGGCGAGATTGAGAAGCAGCCTAAGCTGTATGACTTCGGGTATCTCGGGGCCGTCAACAAGGACCGTGGTTTCGACCAGATCTTCGAAAGCTTTCTCGGGCGCTACGATGGCCGGCGGACAATGCTGATCATCGGTCCATGCGAGGACGCTATTCTGCGGCGTTGGGGCGGTGAAGCAGCGCTTACATTCATGGGGGCGTTGCCACAGCGTGAAGCACTTGGGAAGATCACAGCAGCCCGAGTGGCGCTGGCCCTCTTTCCCAATCATCGGCCACATTGCTGGCAGACGCCTACGAAGCTGCTGGAGTACGCCGCATTGCGCCTGCCCATAATCGCCAATGAGAGCGCAATGGTTCGAACAGTCGCGGAGAGCCTGTCCGTCCCTATCAAGTTCGTTGGTGAGCAGTTATTCGGCGATCTCGAATTCGGTGATGAGCTTTGGGGCGAGCGGTTCGAGGGTGACCTGTCGGCATTGTACTGGCCGTCCGTGATCGCCGACAGCAGGGTGGAGCATGCGATTTGCAATGACGCACAGCGCTGATTTGACGGCGCGACGACCGGACGCTCTTCCAGTCCTCTTTCTCGGCGCGCTGGTCTTCTTCTCATTTCTTTTTTATGAGATCCATATCGACGCGATGGGCTTACGCTGGGCGGCGATAGGCGTGGTCGTGCCGTGTCTAGTTGGGCTTGTGCTGTCCAAGGGACGAATGGAGCCCCTAACGCCCAGCTTGCTGGCGATTGCGCTCGTCTTCTTCTTCTATATTTCGGCCGCCCTGATTATCGCCCTGTACAAATCGACCATTGGGATCGACGTCCAGGACTTCGTCGCTCGCGCGACCGGCCAAGGCGTGATCTTCGCCTTGATCGTGATCGCGTTCGGCAAGGCAGAGGTCGAGACTTTTTTGAAGTTCTTCGCCTACGGCTCGTTTGCGCTGGCTGTAGTGCTCATCGCAACATTCTTCGGACTGCTGGAACCTTTCTACCAGAAAGTCTCGCTTCGGGGTGCCGGGTGGATGTTCGATCCAAACTACGCTGCAGGCGTCGTCGGCTTCGGTGTCGTCTACTTTGCTTTGAACGGGCGGAACCGGGAGCGCTTACTTCTGATACCGATCCTGGTCGTCGCCTTGTTTCTGACGTTCTCGAAAACCGGTTTGCTTGCGACTCTCGCCGGCATATTCTCTGCCTGGATACTGAGCGCAGGCGCGGTGAAGCGTTTCACTGCGCTGGGGGTGCTCAGCCTGATTTTGCTGTCCGGCGTCACGCTCATTGAATTGCTGGCTGAGAACATCATTTTATTGCGGATTACATCCGGGCTGAACGCCAGGGGCGATTACTGGCTCATGGCGCTCGACTATATCGCGCAGCGCCCGCTTACCGGTCATTCGGACAACGCGCCGGTCGAGATCGCCCGCGCCTTCGGGCGAATCAACGCCAGTGTTCATAACACCTACATCGAAGCGGCTCTGCTTGGTGGTTTGATCTACGGCTTCGGACAGGCAGCAGTCGTGGGATTTGGCGCTTTCGTTTCGCGCAAGCGGCCTAACCTCTTTGGTCTTCTAGTATTTGTCATCATTGTGTCCAACAGCTTTACTGTAAGTGTCGGATCCGTTGGCCTTTTGCCGCTCCTGTTGACTGTCCTGATTGTCGCCGCGGCTCGGGGGCGATCGTAATGCCTGGCGGAGCCCGCGGACCGGATTTCATCGTTATCGGCGCTCAGCGGGCCGGCACAAGCTGGCTCTACAAGCGCCTGTCTGGTCTCGATCGGGTTTGGGCTCCGCCGATCAAGGAGGTGCACTTCTTCGATCGGCTCGAGCGCCACGTGACCGGTGTGGGGATGCAGCGATATCGGCGGCATCTCGCTGAACGCTTTTTGGGGGGGGCAGCTTGCTTTCTTCCGCAGCCGCTGCGGCGGCGCATCGGATCGAAGGTGGCGGTCCAGCCTTGGGGCATGTGGGACCTTAAATACTTCCGACCAGCTTTTAACTGGCAATGGTATCTTGATCTGTTCGAGAGCCACGAAGGCGCGGTTTCTGGTGATTTTACACCAGCTTATTGCATGTGCAGCAAATCGCTGATCGCGAGTATCGCCAAGCGACTGCCTGACACGCGCTTCATTTTCATCCTGCGCGAGCCAATCGGTCGCGCTTGGTCGCAATACATGAAGGAGAATAAACACGCCCAGTCGAGCGCAGACCAGCTTGGATCGTCGTTTGAGCGTTTCGTTTCGGGGCGTCATAGGGTCTTGGAGCGCTCGGATTACGCTACAATGCTAGCCAATTGGCGCGACTGCGTGGAGCCTGAGCGCTTAAAGGTTATGTTCTACGACGACCTTGAGGCGGCCCCTAAGGCATTCTTCTCCGAAATTCTCAGTTTTGTTGGGCTGAGCGATGAGGCTTTGCTGGCTGAGCAGACTGCTCTGGATACAAAGCCGATCAATTCGTTCTCACCGGGCGGCGGCGCACCTTTGACCGCCCAAGCTTTATTGATTCCGCATGTGCAGCCGATGGTCGAGCGGCTCCTGGGTCTTGAGTCGTCCGATCATGTTCGGCGCTGGCTCGACGGCTATCGCGAGCTTCACGGAACGGTCGAAGCATTCAAGCCGGAGCGCTAAACTGCGAGCGGATCTGATCGAAACTAAACCCTTTCAGTCAGCGACCGAAGGGTGTCATGGTAAATCTGCTCTGTATTGCTGACCATGGTCTCAAGGGTAAAGCTGGCGGCGCGCGCACTGGAAGCTGCGCCGGCTTCCGCGAGGCGCGCCGGCTTGCATTGCGTGAGGATGGCCTCTGCCAGCAGTTCAGGTGTCGCGTTGACCGGCAGTATCATTCCATTGTCAGGCCCGACCACGTCATCCGCGCCGCCGACCGATGTGGTGATGATCGGCAGGCCGGCCTGGAGCGCCTCTATGTAGGTATAGGGGAAAGCTTCGTACCGGCTGGTCATCATGAAGGCGTCAAACCCTGACAGCAGAGGCGCCGCATCGCGGGCGCCGAGCACGGATACGCCGCGGTGAGCTGCGACCGCAGCCTCAACATCGCCTCGCAGCTCTCCGTCACCGATCAGGAAGCCCCGGATGTCAGGCCGTCTGCGGTGCGCGATGCTGATCGCGTCCACAAATCGCACCGGATCTTTCTGCGGACACAAGCGACCGACTTGCACCACGGCGAAATCGCCGGGGGCGATCCCCAGCTCCCGGCGAACGTCGTCGCGGGCTCTCAGCGTGCTTGGTGCGAGGCCGTTGGGGATGGTGACCACGCGGTCCCCCGAACCCAGTCCAAGCGCTGACGCGTGTCGCGCTTCATACTGGCTCACGGCGATGATCCGGTCGGTTCTGCGCGCCAGTTGCGCCTCGATGAGGCGATAAATGTGCCGTGACGTCTGACCCAGCTCAGGGTCCATCGTTCGAAGGGCGTGGGGGGTGTAGATGCGGGCGCCGGGTATCGAGCGCGGCAGCAGGCGCATAAGGGCGCCGGCCTTCGAGCTGTGGCCGTGAAGAATGTCGAACGGCCCGTGTTCGCGGACAATCGCCTGCAGGTCACGCAAGGCTTTCACGTCATGTAGGCCGACCGGCCGAAATAGGTTGTCCTGGGCGATGGTCGTGAGCTGGGCGATGGATCTCACACGGTGAAGAAAGGCCGGCTCAGCGCGTGAGGTCCCGTGGATGAGCGTGACTTCGTGGCCGCCCTCACACAGCCCTCCAGCGAGGTCCGCCACATGGCGTCCTGAGCCGCCGCCTGAGGGTTCGAGACACAAGAGAACGCGCAAATAAATTCCCCACCTCCGCCGTCCAGCATTGTGCGGGCCCGCAGGGCCCGTCACTACTCATCCGCCAGCCACGATGCCCTAACGCCGCAATGATCCCGACTGGGTCCGGTCAGGCGCATCAGGCGACGCCGGCGGCGGTCGCCTCGGCTGCGCGCTCGCTTACATACCGCCTTTTCCGAACACTTCTGGAACGGTCTTAACCAGGATCACGAAGTCGCGCCAAAGCGTCCAGTTGCGCACATAGTACTCGTCCAGGCGGACGCGCTCCTCGTATGTTGTCGAGTTCCGGCCATTGACCTGCCAAAGACCGGTGAGGCCGGGGCGAACCTTGAGATATGTCACCGCTTCGTCTCGGTAGCGTTCAAGCTCGTCGAGCACGACGGGGCGTGGGCCGACAAGGCTCATGTCGCCAAGGAGCACGTTGAACAGCTGCGGCAGCTCGTCCAAGCTGACTTCACGCAGGAATCGCCCCACGGGCGTAACGCGTGGATCATGAGTCAGCTTCTGATCGCGGCGCCATTCGGCTTCGGCCTCCGGGTCAGTCGCCAACAATTCGGCGAGCCGCCTGTCGGCGTCCACGTCCATGGTGCGGAACTTCCAGCACCTGAACTGATTGCCGGCGCGCCCGACCCGCAGGTGGCCGAAGAAGAGTGGCCCTCCGTCAAGCTTCACCAGAATGGCTATGGGCACTAAAACCGGCGCGAGGAACACAAGGCCGCCAAGGGAAAGCGCGATATCGACAAGGCGCTTTGCCGCCATCGCCGCGGGACGTTGAAGATTCACCCGCGTAACAAAGGCGACCACGTCGTCGGGCGCGAAGGACTGGATGTCGACGTTCTCAGCGGGAAGGGAGCGCAGCTCCGGTAGAAAGGCGTAGGGAGCGCCGATCCGCGTCAGGCGGCGGGCGAGTTTCAGCCCGATGCCGTGATCGGCTGCGGAGGGACAAATCAGGAATTCGCGCCGCTGCTCGCCTTCCCCCAGCAGGAGCTCCAGCAGCGCATGGTCGGTCCCGGTTTCAATGACAGCCCGGGCACTTCTGAAATCGATCACCCTGTCGGCCTGAAGCCCGATCTCCTTGTTGCGTTGGAGCCAGTCGCGGAAGCGAGTGCCGCTGGACGGCGAGCTCACCAGCGTACAGAGGCGAAGATCACCGCCGGCCGCCAGGCCGCTCTTGCGCACGATGTTGCGCCCAAGAAGCAGAAGCACCAGAGCGGTTGCCCAGCTTGACCCGACAAGCAGGCGGGACACGTCGTCCTTGAGTGCGAAGAAGGCGAAACCGGTGATGAGAAACGCAGCCATGCACGCTGCGAGCACGTCCCTCATTTCCTGGCTTTGGGGCACGGTCACCCGGTAATGGCCTTTCGACCGGAACCATAGCGCCATCACAACGCTGCCAACGATCGCAGCGAGATAGACCGCCGAAAGCGTGCTTGCGGGAATCGTGTAAGGTGGTATCTCGGCCCACCGCTTGAAAGTGATCGCGACCGGAGCGGCGACAAACGGAGCGATGGCGATGGTGACCAGATCACTCAAGGCAAGCAACGCTGTCTGGGCGCTGCGCCGGGACAGCGCGCTTCTCACACGACTGACCTGTTCAGGCGACACCGACATGGTTGGCGGGTGGGTGCGCTGGTTCATTGCAGGACCTTCGTCTTCCACCTTGCCTGAGGATCAGCGAGTTTCGCGCGTGCGGTGAAATCGCGCTTCCCCAGTGCGGCCGCACGATTTTAGTCAGCGTTTGGAAAGCTTATAGCCTCAACAAGGTAAGTAATGTGTAACCAGAAGGCTAGGTGGAGCGAAGTGTTAAGGCGTCTTTTCGGTCAAAGGCGGGAGCCGACCGACCCTGACGGGCGCGTGCTCTATGCGATCGGGGACGTCCACGGTCGCGCTGATCTACTTGAGCCGCTACTCGAGACCATCTTCAAGGATGTTGAGGACCAGCCTTGCCTCCTCGTTATGCTTGGCGACTACGTCGATCGTGGCGAGGCCAGCCGTTCCGTCATCGAGCGTCTTGCGAATGGGCCGTTTCCTCGTTCTATGGAAACAGTTTTTCTAAAGGGCAATCATGAGGCGGCCTTGCTCGATTTCATCCAGACGCCCGAAACTGGCCCTGCCTGGGTGGAGCATGGAGGCCGTGAAACGCTATTGAGCTATGGCGTGCGCGCCCCGCTTCACGCCTCCGACGCAAAAGGCTGGCGCGAGGCGAGCCAAGCCTTCTCTGAGGCGTTGCCAGAGTCTCACACGCGTTGGCTGGAGGCGTTGAGGCTGTTTCATATTAGTGGCGAGCACTTCTTCGTTCATGCGGGCGTCGACAAGGGTCGTGATCCTCATGATCAGGACGAGGCGACGCTGCTCTGGACGCGGGGCGGATTTCTCAGGGATCACAGACGCTGGCCGCTCACTGTCGTCCATGGGCACACCCCGGAGCCCAAGCCCGTTGTCGTCCGCGGCAGGATCGGTTTGGACACAGGAGCTTACGCGACCGGATGTTTGACCGCCGCGCGGCTGAAGCCGGGCCGCGTCGTGTTCTTCTCCGCCAGGGCTCAGCGCCTTAAGCAAAATTAAACTTTCGCGGTCGTAAGATGGGACATGGTCAAACCTGCACCTCGTTCAATGGATATCGGCTGCGGCTTGGATGATCGCTCGCGTTCGATAGCGGCGCGGCGATTGCAAGAAGCCGACGCGGCGGCGTCCGGGCGTCCGGGTCAATCTCCGGCCCGAGAACTGCAAGCCTCGCTGAGCGACCGCATCGCAGCAGGGTCAGCGGCCCGTCCGCTGGCGCGCCGAAATGTGGTCATTCTCATTGCGGCCCATTGCACGATGTTCTGGGCCTGCGTCGGGTATGGCCTTTCGCTGATCACCTGATATGTCAAAGCCTTAAGTTTACCCTTACGGGACTGGGGCCTGCGATTTCTCTCGATAGCGGATTCTTCCCGAGGTCTGCAGGGCTGGCGGGGTTCGAGTTTCCGTGCGCGCTTCCATGTCGTGGTGTTCAGACGCGCCGCCCGCCATGCGGCGTCGGCAAGTGGTGCGCTGACGCCACAGGACAAAATAGTCCGGGGCGAAGCGATTTGAATCCTTGAAAACATACCTCAATCAGATATTAAAGAAGTGTGAACGGGGGTAATAATGTCTACTTTTGTGGCGCGAGCGTCATATGATCGGACGTGGCTCGAGCAATATGAGGGCTGGTTTTCATCGGAGTCCGGGTTGTTTCGAGCCCAGCCGGTTTTAGGCGGGCTTGAGGCGGGTCGCCCCGGTGGCGAGGTTTCCGAACGCTGGGCGCCGGGCGTTGACCGTGTCGAGGCTCACGAGCCTGTTGAAGTTTCGGCGGGCGACATCGCGGATTCCTCATCCTCACGGCCGCTGGACACACCGGTCGGACGGGTTGATTTGGACGCCGTGGCGGCGATGGACGAGGCCGGGCTTGATCACCTCGCCGACCTCATTACGAACCGGCTCGCCGTTCGGCTCAATATGACCCCCACGGAGAGCGAAAGTTCGTCGGCAGACGTGTTCGCGCGGTCGGAGATCATCGACGGTTATGATGCCAAGAACTATATTCGGCTCGACGATGTGTACGCATTCGACGCGTCTTCCGGCGAGGCGAGCCCTGCGGTTACATCGGCTGCGCCGCCACCTGATATGGGGCATTCGACCTCGCGCGAGCCGCTAGATGCTTTTGATGGGCTGTCCCATGGTCAATACCAGAGGGCCCCGTACGTGCCTGACGAATCGTCGACCGGGAAAAGCCCTGAGCCAGTCTGGTCGACAGGCGATTTCATCTACGCGCCGTCTCAGGACTCGTCGTACGACGTGATCGCTCAGGGCTCAAGCGATGCATATGAGCTGGTCCTTGTATCGCTGTTCGAGCCGGAAACGTTCAGTGATGATCTATTACTGGATGCCTTTGAGTTCGGCACTTTTAATTACGACGATAATGGAATTGCATATATTTCCAGCCATGATGATTTCACATAGAATGAGAAATACGAAGTTGTTGTGAGAGAAAATATTAGAGAGTCGCATTACTATTGGCCGACTCCGCCTGTGAAGGCAGCAGATTAAAATGTACACCGCCCGCGCCTCTAATGGAAAAAGTTTCCTGTGCGTGTAGGTATTATAATTTCTGGTTATTGATGTCTGAAGTTATAAGTAAAAGCGTAAATTTATATGCGCAATATTTATCGTGGAGCTTCCGGCTTCGAAGCGCAGGCGTTCCGACTACGCCGCGCGAACTGTAAAGCGGGACCAGACCATGGCTAAGGTTCTTGTTGTCGGTGGGGCTGGATATATCGGCGCCCATGTCTGCAAGGCGCTGGCGGCTCGAGGTGATGAGCCCATCGTGTTTGACAATCTGTCATCCGGCCATGCCCATGCGGTCAAATGGGGGCCTCTGGTGGAAGGCGACATACGCTCCGCCACCGACCTTGATCGCGCGTTCGACGCCCATCGCCCCGACGCGGTGATGCATTTCGCTGCGAATATCGAAGTCGGCGACGGCGAACGGGCTCCCCTCCTTTTCTGGGACAACAATGTGGCCGGCGTCGTCACTCTGCTTGGCGCTATGGAGCGCGCGGGCGTGAACCCTTTTGTGTTTTCTTCCACCTGCGCGGTCTACGGCGACCCGGCTGTCGTGCCGATCACAGAATCCGAACGCTGCGAGCCGGTGAGTGTCTACGGGCGGACAAAGCGCGCCGTTGAAGAACTCCTGCGCGCTGTCGCGCGGGTCGGAGGTGTGCGGTACGCGGCGTTGCGATACTTCAACGCCGCCGGGGCGAGTCCTGATGGCGAGATCGGCGAAGAGCACGATCCGGAAACACATCTAATTCCGAACGCGCTTAGAGCCGCCGCCGGGTTTGGCGGAGCCATGAAGCTGTTCGGCACCGACTATGATACGCGCGACGGCACCTGCATTCGCGACTATGTGCATGTTCTCGACCTCGCAGACGCTCACCTTCGCGCCCTCGACAAGCTTCTGGATGGTAAGCGCGAAATCATCGCTAATCTTGGTACGGGTGAAGGTGCGTCAGTCCTTGAGGTGCTCCAGGCCGTTGAAATGATTACCGGACGGGCTGTTCCATATGAGATCCACCCACGCCGCACCGGTGACGCTCCGGTTCTGTCTGCGGACACGGCACACGCGCGGGCGGTTCTTGGCTTCTCGCCTCGGCGCTCGGATATTAAAACGATCATCGATGACGCTTGGCGATTTCACAGGCGGGCCTGGGGCATGGACAGGGCTTGAGCGTAGGCGGGCCTGTGCTCATCGCCCGCCCTAACGACCCCTGCCCGTCGTTCGCCACCGCGCGTGGCCTTTCCGCGCCGACCCACAGTCCCGACACCAAACGCGGGCTCTGAACAGGTCAGGCTGTGGATCTGAAAGCTGATGTTGAAATTTTCGAATTGCGTTTCTATATCCAAAGTTAATGCCGTGTAGTCTGGGTCAGTATATTTGAAATATTGGGCTGTATATTACCCAACCCAGTTTAATTCCAATATAATTTTATATAAATAACAATATATAACGACCCTAATTACATTTAGTAGTGTTGTGTATATGCAACCCCTGGTTATAAATGCGAAACAGTAGCGCTTTCGCTTTCTGGTTTGCTTGAAGGCTGCGGTTGGCGTCGCGGGCTTGCTAGTTGGCTCTACCAATACAAGCTATGGTTCGACGCTGAAGAAGTCGCCGCCAATAAGCTGGGTGGAGCGTCTCAGTCTGCGCCCGAACCGGGTTTTTGATGGACCAGGTGTTGGCTGTAAGGCGCGACAATGTTTCAGCAGATAAGTTTCAAGCCTCCATGGCGGCACCGATGATATTGGCGACCGCACTGGGCTGTCATGTCCGCGCGGTGACCTCATGCTTCCTCTCCAAGCGGCGCTGCGAAGGTTTCGCATCTTTTGGCCATGGTGACCTGCGCCCCTTGGCTCCCTCGTTTGTTGTGAGAGTCTGACGCTTTCTGCACTGAGCCCCAACGTTGGACCGCCGGAAGCTGGAGTTTCCCGGCTGTGATCACGGCGGCGGGCTGGCTGTGCCGCGGTGATTATGCAGGTCGGCCGGGACGTTGTACCCGATCGCGCTATGAGGTCTGACTTCGTTGTAGTCTCTGCGCCAAGCGTCCAGCTTTTCGCGGGCGTCTGCAAGGCTCATGAACCAGTGGGCGTTCAAGCACTCCGCTCTGAGCTTGCTGTTGAAGGCTTCGAAGAAGCCGTTGTCCGTCGGCTTTCCCGGCCGGGAGGAGTCCAGCGTGACATCGTTGGCCTAGGCCCACAGATCCAGGTCGCGGGAGATGAACTCGCTGCCAGTGTCGACCCGGATCGTCCCGGGATATCCGATCTGTCCGCGTACCCGCTCGAGCGTCTGAACGACATCCTCACCGCGATAGGTGAACCGCGCATCAGCCGCCGGGCAGTAGCGCGAATGCGTGTCCACCACCGTCAGAATGCGCAGCTTCGATCCCAGGGCGAGCTGGTCGTGGACGAAGTCCATCGCCCAGACCTCATTGGGACCGACCGCATCCCGGCGGTCCTCGCGAAGCTTGGCTTTCACCCGCCGCTTGGGATGCTTGTTGCGCAGCTGCAGGCCTAACTCGCTGTAGATCCTGCGGGTCTTCTTGACGTTGTCCACCCACCCCTCCCGGCGAAGGAGGACGTGAACCCGGCGATAGCCATAGCGCACCCGGGTCTGACAGATCTCCTTTATCCGCTGTTCGAGGCCGGCCTGGCCGGGTCGGCGGATAGGTCGATGTATCGAGCGGAAGAACCCGGCAGGCCCTTCGGATCGACACACCCCAGTCCTCCAGCATCCGGTCGACCAGCTCGCGCTTGCGGACAGGCCTTAGATCTTTCGGCGGATCACGTCCTGCAACATCTCCCGGTCAAGCGTCAGGTCCGCGAAGATCTTCTTCAGGCGCGTGTTCTCGTCCTCGAGCTGCTTTAGCCGGCGCATCTCGTCAGGCAGCAACCCGCCATACTTCTTCTTCCAGTTAAATATGTCGCCTGGCTGATCCCGGCCTTCCGGCAGATCTCTGCGACCGGCGTACCGGCTTCGCCCTGCTTCAGGATGAACGCCTTCTGCGTGTCCGTGAACTTCGATGCCTTCATGGCCATCCGCTCCTCTCCCAGCCCAAGGAAAATCTAGCGGAAAACTCCACCTTCAAACGATCCAGTTTTGAGGGAGCAGAGCACTCCGGGAACCAACGTCGCTTTCGCGCTTTGCAGCTTTATCGGGCCGGCTGGCCTCCAGCTCGCCTGCGCCCGGTCACATGAAAAACCGACCCTCCCCCTCACGGGCTCTCCGAATTGGGCGGCGGGTCGATAAAGGGAGTCGCTCATGCAAATCCAGGTGAACACCGACGAAAACATTGACGGCGGGGAAGACCTCTCCGCCAAGGTCTCAGACGAGGTCCATAACCGGCTGGACCGGTACAGCCAGCACATCACCCGCGTTGAAGTCCACCTAAGCGATGAGACCGCCGACAAGTCAGGCGGCAACGACAAGCGCTGCCTCATTGAAGCGCGGCTGGAGGGGCGTCAGCCCGAAGCGGTCAGCGCCGAGGCCGAAACGTTGAAGGGCGCCTATACCGAGGCCGCCAAGAAGCTCCAGCGCGCCCTGGAGACGACCCTTGGCAAGCTCCATCACGCCAAGGGCGGCGACACCATTCGCACCGGTGAGCACTGACCGCGCCCCCGACGCCGGATGCGCGCCGAGCGCCGCTCCTTTCCCGTTGTCAGGCCGGCCCCCGATCATGATTGATCAGACTCCCAAGGTCCCCAAGGCCCTCAAGACTCCCCAGGCCCCCACTGTGAAGCCCGATCCCGCCGCCGCGCCCGAGCCGGACGCGGGAACCGGCGGCGCCCTTGGGCCCGACGCCGGCGAGTCCCGCCCCAATCGCCGCCTGCCCGGGCGCCGCGACCCGCGCCGGTAGAGCCTCGCCGCACGATTGCGCGCGCGGTCCGGATCGTCGTTTCAGACCTGCAGTGCCCCCGGGGATCGCGCCGTCGCGGGCCGGGGGAAGATCACCCGCGCGCGGGCCTTTGAGGTCAGGTATTGACCGGCGGAAGGCGCTCGAAATGAGATAAAGAACTGTAAAGCCAATAGATTAGAAATAATTGAGGCGCGGTCTTTGCTGTCCATGGACGCGGCGCTTTTCCTCAGCTAACGTTTTGTTATCGGCGCTTTTTCAAGCCGGATCGCGTCTGCTTCAACGAACGCGGCCGGCTGTTTTTATGGCGCGTCGGTTCCGTCAGGGGAGAGGCGTTCTGAGCAATCCAGTCACGAGTCCGAGTGGGCCTGAGCGCAACGCAATTGTCGACGCCGACGCCTGGCGCGCCATGCGTGAGGCCTGTCTTGACGATCCCGGCCGTTTCCATGGAGATCTGGCCAAGAGAAATCTGTGCTGGTTGCTGCCCGGCCAAGGCGAGGCGGGCGTCTGGGCGTATTTCGATGCGGCGAAGGATGGCTGGACCGGCTGGGACGCGCGCACGAGCGCGCCGGTGGATCTGGATCTGCCGGAAAGCTTCGAGCCCTGGGGCCGCGCTTTCAACGGCGATGATCCGCCCAATTTTCGCTGGTTTGAGGGCGGCCTGACCAACGCCGCCTTCAACGAGGTGGACCGCCATGTGCTGGCGGGCCATGGCGACGAGGCGGCGCTGATCGTTGAAGGCGACCGCTGGAACATGTCCGATAATGACGGGCGCGGCGGCCCGGTGGACGCCTATGAGGTGTCGCGCAAGCGCCTGCTGCTGGAGAGCGCGAAATGCGCTCTGGCGCTGAAGGAATTGGGCCTGAAGGCCGGCGACCGCATCGCGCTGAACATGCCCAACATCCCCGAGCAGATCTTCTGGACCGAAGCGGCCAAGCGGATGGGGATTCTCTATACGCCGGTATTCGGCGGCTTTAGTGACAAGACGCTGTCGGACCGCATAGCCGACGCCGGCGCGCGCGTGGTGGTCACCGCTGAT
>Ga0307933_1000495_pt1 | contig 36771 bp, 31 predicted proteins | sample OrgLakmetageno88_FD_201811 | JGI IMG/M metagenome (GOLD analysis project Ga0307933, IMG submission 201811) | Saline water microbial communities from Organic Lake, Antarctica - #88 | ecosystem: Environmental > Aquatic > Non-marine Saline and Alkaline > Saline | place: Antarctica: Organic Lake... | reverse complement strand
CCGATATCCTCCGGCTCTGGGTGGCGCAGGCCGACTACAGCGCCGATCTGCGGATCGGGCCGGAGATCCTGAAGGGTGTCGCAGACGGCTATCGTCGCTTGCGCAACACGATGCGATTCATGCTGGGATCGCTGGCGCATTTTTCCGAAGGAGACCGCGTCGAGCCCGCCGAGATGCCCGAACTGGAACGCTGGGTGCTGCACCGCATGGCGGAGCTTGATCACAAGGTGAAGAAAGGCTTTGAAGCCTATGATTTCCAAGGTGTCTATCAGCAGATCTTCAACTTCGCCACGGTCGAGCTTTCGGCGTTCTATTTCGACATCCGCAAGGATGCGCTGTATTGTGACGGGGACACGGCACGCCGCCGCGCCGCGCGCACCGTGCTCGATCTGCTGTTTCATCGGCTGACCACATGGCTGGCGCCCGTGCTGGTCTTCACCATGGAGGAGGTCTGGCTGGAGCGGTTCCCGGGTGCGGACAGTTCGGTGCATCTGATGGATATTCCCGACACGCCAGCCGATTGGCTGGACGAGCCGCTGGCGGCGAAATGGGCGCAGGTGCGCGCGGCGCGGCGCGTGGTCACGGCGGCGCTGGAGGTGCAGCGCACGGACAAGGTGATCGGGGCGAGCCTCGAGGCGGCGCCGGTCGTGCATGTGCGCGATACCGAGATGCTGGAGGCGCTGAAATCGGTGAATTTCGAGGATATCTGCATCACTTCCGATATCTCGCTCACCGCCGATCCGCGGCCCGCCGAAGCGTTCCGCCTGCCCGAGATCGACACCGTGGGCGTGGTGTTCGAACGGGCGGAAGGGTCGAAATGTCAGCGCTGCTGGAAGATCCTGCCCGATGTCGGCACGCATGCGCATCCTGGCACCTGCAAGCGGTGCAGCGCCGCGCTCGGATGAAGGCGCTTATGCAAAGCGTTGGCATCTGGGTATTTTTGCCAAGAAGAAACGCGGGCGGGGTCAGAGCTCGCCGCGTTCCTCGGCCTTGGCGCGGTTCCAGAGCCTGTCCATTTCCGCAAGATCGGAGTCGCCGGGTGTTTTCCCGACCTCCTGCAGGAGCGCCTCTATCCGCTCGAACCGGCGGGTGAATTTCGTGTTGGCCCGGCGCAAGGCGGTTTCGGGGCAGAGGTTCATGTGCCGCGCAAGATTGGCCATGACGAACATCAGGTCGCCGAATTCTTCCTCGACATGATCGGGGTCGTGATGCGCAGCGGCCTCGCGCAGCTCTTCGGCTTCCTCTTTTATCTTGCTGATGACATGGGATGTTTCGGGCCAGTCAAACCCCACACGCGCGGCGCGCTTTTGCAATTTGACCGCGCGCAGAAGCGCCGGCAGGCCAAGGGCCACCCCGTCGAGCGTGCCTGATTTCTCAGATGCGGCGCGCTCGAAGGCCTTGATGGTTTCCCAGTCGCGGGTTTGCTGTTCGGGGGTCTTGTCGCGGCTTTCATTGCCGAAGACATGCGGGTGCCGGTCGACCATCTTGTCAGCGATGGCGCCGGACACGTCGTCGAGGTCGAAAAGCCCCCGATCCTCGGCGATGCGGGCATGAAACACCACCTGCAGCAGCAGATCGCCCAGCTCTTCGCGCAGCTCGGGCCAGTTTTCCTGTTCGATCGCGTCGGCGACTTCGTATGCTTCTTCAATGGTATAGGGGGCGATGCTGGCAAAGTCCTGCGCGATATCCCAAGGACAGCCCGTGTCCGGATCGCGCAGACGGGCCATGATCGCGACGAGACGGGCAAGCCCGCCCCGGGGGTCGTGAATGAGGCTGTCATCGGGCATGAGCGCGGCCTTTTCAGCTTGGGTCATGGCCGGGACCATGGGCAAGAGGGCACGCGTTGTCCAGTGCGCCCGACCGCCCCTGACCGCGCGAAGATGTACAAAACCGGGCACGATTTTTACAAAACGGCCCGGCCTGCGTGCGGTGCTGCAAGGAGTGCGAAAGCGTCGCGCCGATCAGGCGTTGGCGTCGCGGATCTTGTCGGCAGCGTCCTTGTCGAAGGTCACGCCATGCTGGGCGAAAAGCTGGTCAAGCTCGCCCGACAGCGTCATCTCGGTGATGATGTCGCAGCCGCCCACAAACTCACCCTTGACGTAAAGCTGCGGGATGGTGGGCCATTCGGAATAATCCTTGATGCCCTGCCGGATGTCTTCATCGGCGAGCACGTTCACATCGGTGAACTCCACCCCCATGAAGTTGAGCACGCCAGCGACGCGGCTGGAAAAGCCGCATTGCGGCATGTCCCGGGTGCCTTTCATGTAGAGCACAACGTCGCTGGAGGTCACGGTATCCTGAATTCGGGTCTTTGCGTCGGTCATGTGCGGGTATCCTGTGGTTTGTCGTCTGTGTCTGGCTGATCGGTGTCGTGCGCGTGGCTCTTATCCTCGTCCGCGGTCTCTTCGTCCTGCCGCGCCTTGGCCTCGGTCTCCAGCAGGTCGGGATCGAAGTCGTCGGGATCGAAGCTTTCCTCGTCTTCCGGGATCGGGCCGACATGCGTGGTGTTGGTCTCAGGGTCGTAGCTCAGCCCGTAGATGCTGCGCCCCTCGGTCTTGAACCGCCGGTATTCGTGCCATGTGCAATAGACAAAGATGACCGCGAACGGGACGAGAATGAGAAGAGCGACATAGCGTGCCTCCATGAAATCAATCGGGAGCCCTTGTGGTGAGCGCGAGCGCATGCACCGCGCCGTCGGGTCCGTCCATCTTGCCCTTGAGTGCTGCGTAGACCGCGCGCTGTTGCTGCACACGGTTCATGCCGCGAAAGCTTTCGTCGATGACTTCGGCGGAGAAATGCACCCCGTCATCGCCTTCGACCCGAATGCGGGCCTGGGGCAGGGCGTTGCGGATCATCGCCTCGAGATCGGATGCGAGCATGGTCTTGCGTACCTTGTTCTTGCGCGCCGCGTGGGGCTGCTGCTTCACGTCGTTTACTGATGCAAAGTTAGAACTTCGGCACCCCGAGTGCAAGGGTGCGTGGCGGCGTCGCCCGCACGCGGAGCCGCGTGCGCGCGCGCTTAGCCGAAGGTCGTCTCGAAGCTGGACCGAAAGACCGCCGACAGCTCCGAGAGCGGCGCCTCGACGCGGCCCATGCGGACGGCCTTGCCGGTGAAACGGCCCACCGTCCGGAGCGGCACATCAGCGCGGCCCGCCGCGATCATGAGCGCTTCGGCCGCGTCGAAATTGCACGCGATCAGGTAGCGTCCCTGATCCTCGCCGAAAAGCGTGGCGGTGTCGCGCGCATCGAGCCGGATGCCGACGCCCGCGGCTTCGGCCATCTCGAAGGCCGCCAGCGCCAGCCCGCCATCGCCGAGATCGGTGCAGGCCTTGATATTGGCGTGATTGTCGCGGATGAATTCTCCGTGGCGGCGCTCTGCGTCGAGATCGACGGGGGGTGCTTCACCCTCGGCGCGGTTGAACACCTCGGCCAGCAGCGCGGACTGTCCCAGATGGCCACGGGTTTCGCCCAGCAAAAGCGCCACATGCCCGTCGCGCGCCGTGCCGGTGATCGCCGCCTCAGGGTCGTCGATCAGCCCGACCGCACCGATGGTCGGCGTGGGCAGGATCGCGGTGCCGTCGGTCTCGTTGTAAAGCGAGACATTGCCCGACACGATCGGCATGTCGAGCGCCGCGCAGGCCGCGCCGATGCCCTTGATGGCATGCACGAGCTGGCCCATGATCTCGGGCTTTTCGGGATTGCCGAAATTCAGGTTGTCTGTGGCCGCGAGCGGTGTGGCCCCGAGCGCCGAGAGGTTGCGATACGCCTCGGCAACGGCCTGTTTGCCGCCCTCGAAGGGGTTGGCGGCGACATAGCGCGGGGTCACGTCCGCGGTGAAGGCCAGCAATTTGTCGGTGCCGTGCACACGCACCAGCCCCGCACCCTGACCGGGCGTGCGGGCGGTGTCGGCCATCACCATGGTGTCGTATTGTTCCCACACCCAGTTGCGGGCACAGTAATTGGGCGAGGAGATGAGCGCGCGCAGCGCGTCGATCAGATCGACCTTCGGCACCGAGGCCGGATCGAGCGGCTCGGCCGGGGCAGGGTCGTCATAGGGCCGGTCATATTCGGGGGCCGAACCCGACAGGGTGGCCAGCGGCAGATCGGCCTTGACCGTGTTGCCCTGCATCACGAGGAAGCGGTCCTCGGCCAGCGTCTCGCCGACGATGGCGAAATCGAGATCCCATTTCTCGAAGACGGCGCGCGCCTCGGCCTCCTTTTCGGGGCGCAGGACCATCAGCATGCGTTCCTGGGACTCCGACAGCATCATCTCGTAGGCGGTCATGCCCGCCTCGCGCTGTGGCACCGCGTCGAGTTGCAGACGGATGCCGAGCCCGCCCTTGTCGCCCATCTCCACCGCCGAACAGGTGAGACCGGCCGCGCCCATGTCCTGGATCGAGATCACCGCGCCGGTCGCCATCAGTTCCAGACAGGCCTCCATCAGGCGCTTTTCGGTGAACGGATCGCCGACCTGCACGGTGGGGCGCTTATCTTCGATGGTCTCGTCGAACTCGGCCGAGGCCATGGTGGCGCCGCCGACGCCGTCGCGCCCGGTCTTCGCGCCGAGATAGACCACCGGCATGCCGACGCCGGAGGCCGCCGAATAAAAGATCCTGTCGGCCTCCACCAGCCCGGCGGCGAAGGCATTCACCAGACAGTTGCCGTCATAGGCCGGATCGAACCGCACCTCGCCGCCGACGCAGGGCACGCCGAAGCAGTTGCCATAGCTGCCGATCCCCTCGACCACGCCATGCACGAGCTGACGGGTTTTCGGGTGCGAGGGATCGCCGAAGCTGAGCGCGTTCATCGCCGCGATAGGACGCGCGCCCATGGTGAAGACATCGCGCAGGATGCCGCCCATGCCGGTCGCCGCGCCCTGAAATGGTTCGATATAGGAGGGGTGGTTGTGGCTCTCCATCTTGAAGACCACCGCCATTTTGCGCCCGTCCGCGCCGTCGCCGATATCGACGATGCCGGCATTCTCGCCGGGGCCGCAGATGACCTGCGGGCCGGTCGTGGGCAGGGTCCGCAGCCAGCGCTTGGAGGACTTGTAGGAGCAGTGTTCGTTCCACATCGCCGAGAAGATCCCCAGCTCGGTGAAGCTGGGCTCGCGCCCGATGATCTGCAGGATGCGGTCGTACTCGTCGGGCTTGAGACCGTGCGCTGCGACAAGCTCGGGCGTGATGGACGGATCGGGCATGGAGCGGCCTCTTGCGGTGTGACAGGTGCACATGAGGTTAGAGCATGGCCGCAGGAGGTGGAAGGGGGGTGGTGCCCCACGTGGGGCCAGGCGCGAACGGTACGTGTCTACCCAGGGGTGAGGCCGGGATCCGTGATCACAGGACGCCCTCGGGCCGGCGAGGAGGGCCGTCTGGTGGCCGTGCACAGGGTTTGGGCAGCAGCAAAAAAAAGGCCGAGCACAAGGCTCGGCCATAGTCCAACAGGGAGGTATGATGATGATCACCTTCCGGCCATCATCGCCATACTCGGGAAGTGAGAACGGCGCCCCGAGCAATCAAGCCAAAAAATGCCGCAGTTGCAGCATGGCCGGTATGCAATTCCCGCATAGCGGGAGCACGGCCTGCTCAAACTCTCAGCCAGATGTCTCTTTTTTCATCTTCTTGCGGTAGGCGATGATCTCTTCCTGGACGAAATCCCGGAACGCGCCGATCCGCTTGGAGTGCCGCAACTCCTCGGGATAGGCCAGAAACACCGGTACCTCGTTGGAGGAGATGTCTGGCAGGACGCGCTCGAGCTGGGGAAAGTCGCGAATCAGGTAATCGGGCAGCACCCCGATGCCCAGCCCGTGCAGCACGCCCTGAAGCACGCCGAAATAGTTGTTGACCGTCAGCAGCGAGGTGATGTCGTTGGTGGTGAGTTCGCGCACCAGAAGCGCCGCCGCGCCGACCTGTGCCGAGCGCGGGTTCTGGCAGATCAGCCGGTGATGCTGCAGATCCTCGACCCGCTCCGGCGCACCGTGGCTGGCGAGATAGGCCTCGGTGGCGTAAAGACACATATGCACGCTCATCAGGCGTTTGCGGATGAGATCGGCCTGCGACGGCTCCTTCATGCGGATGGCGATATCGGCTTCGCGCATCGGCAGGTCGAGTACGCGCTCCTCGAGCATCAGGTCGATCTTGAGATCGGGATACTTGTCGTAAAGCTTGGTCAGGCGCGGCGCGAGCCACAGCGTGCCGAAGCCGGTGGTGGTGGTGACGCGCAACTCGCCGAACACCTCTTCCTCGCTGTCGCGGATCCGTGCCGTGGCCGCATCGAGGCGCTTGAGCATGGCGCGCGTGGCGTCGAACAGCAATTCGCCCTGTTCGGTGAGAATCAGCCCCCGCGCATGGCGGTGGAACAGCGTCGCGTTGAGCGCCTCCTCGAGCCCGCGCACCTGCCGCGAGACCGCCGATTGCGACAGATGAAGGTGATCGCCCGCATGGGTGAGGCTGCCCGCATCCGCCACCGCGTGAAATATTCTGAGCTTGTCCCAATCCATGACTGTAACTTTCTGAAATCCGTCATCCCGACTGACGCAATAGCAGAGATTTGCGACAGCGTGCCAGCGAGGCTGAAGATTTTTCGCGAATTTCCGCTTGGTAGGTCACAGATTGTGACCTTATATTGGGATATGATGATGCAAAGCTGATCAGCCACGGGAGAGCGACATGACCAGACAGGAAATCACGCTGAACGATCGGTTCGATCTGGGCAAATCGCCGGTCCTTCTGAACGGCACGCAGGCGATGGTGCGCCTGATGCTGATGCAGGCCGCGCGCGACCGCGCCGCCGGTCACGCCACCGCCGGCTATGTCACGGGCTATCGCGGCTCGCCTCTGGGGGCGGTGGACATGCAGATGCGCCGCGCCGAGAAGTTTCTGGCCGAGGCCAACGTGACGTTCAAGGAAGGCCTGAACGAGGATCTGGCCGCGACCGCCCTCTGGGGCAGTCAGCAGGCGGAACTGCGCGGCGAGGGCAAGTATGACGGCGTTTTCGGCCTTTGGTACGGCAAGGGGCCGGGTGTGGACCGGTCGGGTGACGTGATGCGGCACGCCAACATGGCCGGCACATCGCCATTGGGCGGCGTGCTGATGGCGATGGGCGACGACCATACCGGCGAATCCTCGACCGTGCTGCATCAAAGCGAATGGGCGCTGGTCGATGCCTACATGCCCGTGGTCAGCCCCGCCGGCGTGCAGGAGATCCTCGATTACGGGATCTACGGCTATGCGCTCAGCCGGTTCGCCGGCGTCTGGGTCGGTCTCAAGACGATGAAGGACACGGTCGAGGCGACGGCTGTCGTCGATGGCCGCCCCGACCGGATGCAACTGGTTAATCCGGATATACCGCTGCCCGAAGGCGGCCTGAACATCCGGCTGCACGACACGCCGCACGCGCAGGAAGCGCGGATGATCGACTACAAGCGTTTTGCCGCCGAGGAATTCAGCCATGCCAATCGCATGGATAAGCGCATGTGGGGCAAGCCGGGCGCCAAAATCGGCTTTGTCGCGGCGGGCAAGAACTGGCTCGATCTGGTGCATGCGCTGGAGCTTCTGGGCATCGACGAGGCCGAGGCCGAACGGCTGGGCCTGACCACCTACAAGGTCGGCCAGACCTTCCCGCTCGACATGAAGGGGTTCCACGACTGGGCCGAGGGGCTGGAGCTGATCGTGGTGGTCGAGGAAAAGCGCAAGCTGATCGAGGTGCAGATCAAGGAGGCGATCTTCGACGACCGGCGCGGTCGCCGCGTCTATGGCTGGTACAAGGGCGGCGCGGGCGGCATGCACCGCGAGGAACTGTTCCCGACGCGCGGCGCGCTCGACCCGATCTGGATCGCCGAGAAGCTGGGCGGTGTCCTGATCGAGGAGGGGCGCGGCACGGATGGCATAAAGGCCGGGCTGTCGGCGCTGTCGGAAGCGCGCGCCGGTGACAATGCCGAACAGATCGCGACGCGACTGCCCTATTACTGTGCCGGGTGTCCGCATAACAGCTCGACCGTGGTGCCCGAGGGCAGCCGCGCCTATGCCGGGATCGGCTGTCACTACATGGTGCAGTGGATGGATCGCGAGACGACCGGCTTCACCCATATGGGCGGCGAGGGTGCCAACTGGATCGGCGAGGCACCGTTTTCCACGCGCAAACATGTGTTCCAGAACCTCGGGGACGGCACCTACAACCATTCCGGGGTGCAGGCGATACGCGCCGCATTGGCGGCGGGCACCACGATCACCTACAAGATCCTCTACAACGATGCCGTCGCCATGACCGGCGGGCAGGGCAATGATGGCGGGCTCGATGCGCCGCGCATTGCCGCGGAACTGCACGCCATGGGGGTGCAGCATCTGGCGGTCGTCTATGACGAGAAGGAGGATGTCGATCTCAAGGCCTTCCCCCAAGGTGCCGAGATCGCCGAGCGCGCGGACCTGCCCAAGGTGCAGGCACGGCTGGCGCAGATCGAGGGGGTCAGCGTGCTGCTCTATATCCAGACCTGTGCCGCCGAAAAGCGTCGCCGCCGCAAGCGCGGCACCTTCCCGGACCCCGACAAGCGCGTCTTCATCAACACCGATGTCTGCGAGGGCTGCGGCGATTGCGGGGCGCAATCCAATTGCGTGGCGATCGTGCCGGTCGAGACCGAGCTGGGCCGCAAGCGGGCCATCGACCAGTCGAGCTGCAACAAGGATTTTTCCTGCCTGAAGGGGTTCTGCCCGTCCTTCGTCACGCTCGAAGGCGCGACCCCGCGCAAGGATAGCACCACGGATCTGACCCTGCCGGACATGCCCGACCCCGTGCTGCCCGAAATCCGTGGCACGCATAACGTCGTGATCACCGGCGTCGGCGGTACCGGCGTGGTGACCATCGGCGCGGTGATGGCGCAGGCGGCACAGATCGACGGCAAGGGGGCCGGCATGATGGAGATGGCCGGTTTGGCCCAGAAGGGCGGCGCGGTGCATATCCATTGCCGCATTGCCGAAGATCCCGGCGATATCAACGCGATCCGCGTGGCGACGGGCGAATGCGACGCGCTGATCGGCGGCGATCTGGTGGTCAGCGCCGGGTCGTCGACGCTGGGTCTGACACGCGCGGGCCGGACCGGGGCCGTGGTCAACAGCCACGAGATCATGACCGGCGATTTCACACGCGACGCGGAGTTCCGCCTGCCCACCGACCGCTTGCGCCTGTCGCTGGAGGCCCGGCTGCGCGACGGCGTACAGCTTTTCGACGCCTCCGATCTGGCCAAGACGGTGATGGGCGATTCGATCTATTCCAACATGATGATCTTCGGGGCTGCGTGGCAGCGTGGGCTGATCCCGCTGAGCCACGCGGCGATCACGCAGGCCGTGCGTCTCAACGGCGCGGCGGTGGACGCCAATCTGCGCGCCTTCGAGGTGGGTCGCTGGGCGGCGCTATATCCGGGCGAGGTTGCCAAGCTGCTGACACCCAACGTGGTGGCCAAGCCCGACACGCCCGAGCAGCGGATCGAGACCCGCGCAGACCATTTGCAGGCCTATCAGGGCAAGCGGCAGGTGAAACGCTACCGCCGGATGCTTGACGGGATCGAGGATGGGCGCGTGCGCGAGGCGGTCGCCAAGGGCTATCACAAGCTGCTGGCCTACAAGGACGAATACGAGGTGGCCCGCCTGCATCTGGAGACCGCCGAAAAGGCGCGCGCCGAGTTCGACGGCGATTTTCGCATGACCTTTCACCTTGCGCCGCCGGCGCTGTCCAAGACCGGCGCCGACGGGCGTCCGCAAAAGCGCGCTTTCGGTCCGGCGATCCTGAAGGGTTTCGGCCTGTTGGCGCGGCTGAAGGGGCTGCGGGGCACGCCGCTCGATCCATTCGGCTACACGTCCGAGCGCAGGATGGAGCGCGCGCTGATCCGGCAATACGAGGCCGACATGGCCGAGGTGCTGCCGAAATGCGACTCGAATACGCGCGAGGCCGTGATCGCGCTGGCCGAGCTGCCGTTGCAGATCAAGGGCTTCGGTCCCGTGAAGCAGGCCAACGCCGCCAAGGCCGAAAAGCGGCGCGAGGAGTTGCTGGCGACAATCCGCGCGGGCGGGCCGGAATTGGCGCAGGCGGCGGAGTAAGCAGTCGAACAAGCGGCGGAGTGAACTTCACGAAACCGTCACGGGAAAAAGGCAAAAGCATCGCGTAATCTTCAAGGGCCAAGGGCCCGAAAGAGGAGCGACCGATGCACCAACAGCGGCATATCGCCCGCGATTTATCATATGCCCATTCCGCGCAGACCAAGGGTGGGCGGGCGATGATCCGCACGATGGAAAACCTGACCGGGCGGATCGCGCTGATCAAGCGTGCAGCGGGTTATGAGCGCGATGTCGCCATGGGCCGCGACTTCTGGCAGGTGATCGTCGAGCGCTATGGCCTGAGCCTCGACATCGTGGGCGGCCATCTCGACAGCATCCCGCGCACTGGGCCGCTGGTGTTGATCGCCAATCATCCCTACGGCATCCTCGACGGGCTGATGATGGGCCATATCCTGAGCCGGACGCGCGGCGATTTCCGCATCCTCGCGCATCAGGTCTTTGGCAAGGCACCGGATCTGGAACGGGTGATCCTGCCGATCAGCTTTGATGGCAGCCGCGCGGCACTGGCGCTGAACCTTGCGACACGCAAGGCGTCGCTCGACTATCTGGGGCAGGGCGGGGCGATCGGCGTCTTTCCCGGCGGCACGGTCAGCACCTCGGCCAAACCGTTCTCGCGCCCGCTCGATCCCGGCTGGCGCGGCTTTACCGCGAAGATGATCGCGCGGGGCGAGGCGACGGTCGTGCCGGTCTATTTCGACGGCCACACGAGCCGCCTGTTCCAGCTCGCCAGCCATCTGCATTACACGCTGCGCATGGGCCTCTTGTTGCAGGAATTCGCCAAGCGCGTGGACACGCCCGTCCGGGTGGTGATCGGCGATCCGATACCGCGCGCGCAGCTCGCAAAGCATGCCGGCGACACGAAATCGCTGATGGCGTTTCTGCGCGCAAGGACCTATGACTTGTCGCCAAGCCCGGTCGCGGCAGGCGAGATCGGGTTCGAGTATGACTGACCCCGGGAACGATTTGCGCCATGGCGGTAGGGATCTTCGACAGCGGGCTGGGCGGGCTGACGGTATGGGACGCGGTGCGCACGCGCTTGCCCGATCTGCCGCTGGTCTACATGGGCGACAACGCCCATGCGCCCTACGGCGTGCGGGCCGCGGATGACATCCACGATCTGACCACGGCCTCGGTCGCGCGGCTGTTCGATGCGGGCTGCGATCTGGTGGTTCTGGCCTGCAACACCGCCTCGGCCGCCGCCCTGCGCCGCATGCAGGAGTCCTGGGTGCCCCAAGACAAGCGCGTGCTGGGCGTGTTCGTGCCGCTGATCGAGGCGCTGACCGAACGCCAATGGGGCGACAATTCCCCGCCGCGCGAGGTCGCCGTCAAGAATGTTGCGCTGTTCGCCACCCCCGCCACCGTAGCAAGCCGCGCTTTTCAGCGTGAGCTTGCGTTCCGCGCCATCGGCGTCGATGTCGAGGCGCAGGCCTGTGGCGGCGTCGTCGACGCGATCGAGGAGGGCGACATGATCCTTGCCGAGGCGCTGGTGCGAAGCCATGTCGACGCGCTCAGGCGCAAGATGCCGCAGCCGCAGGCCGCCGTTCTGGGCTGTACGCATTACCCGCTGCTCGAGGATGTGTTCCGCGATGCGCTCGGGCCTGACGTGGCGGTCTATTCGCAGCCGCGTCTGGTGGCCGACAGCCTTGCCGATTACCTGACCCGCCACCCCGGAATGCGCGGGCCGGGCGCGGAGGCGTTGTTCCTGACCACCGGCGATCCCAAGCGGGTCTCGACCCGCGCGACTCAGTTTCTGCGGCGGCGCATCGACTTCCAATCCGGGTGAGAGTGCCGGGGCGGATCGTGACGTGACGTCACTGCCCCCTAACGCGCTGCGCCTGCGGTTTTTTCTTGTTAAAGTTGTCGTCAGTGTGTGTCCGCGCGTTGCGCAAGAGCAGGTCGCTTATGACCAAGCCTGCGCCCTTAGGGTTTACCATGAAACGTTTGACTTGTTCTGCAGCCGTTACGGCTGCTTTGTTCGCTGCATCGGGTGCGTCAGCCGCTACCGTGCCCCTCTCCGGTGTCGAAAATCTCACGGGTGTCGAAAGCAAAATCGAGCTGCACCGTGTCGAAGATGTCCGTTTGTCCTTCTCGAGCACGTCCAATGCGGATTTTCGTGGGGTGGTCACATGGTCGACATCCAAGGACAGGTCTTCGATCACCTTCACTGAAAACTTTCTCGACGACGGTACCTGGCGTGTCAGCAATAACTCTGCGCAAAATAGACGCGGCGCCGATGAAAGCGGAGACCTGGTGCACGGCGCGGCTCGTGTCGGCCCTGTGAACGATCCGACCGCAAACGTGATTTTTATCGATTTCGATGGGCGCGGCGACACGGTGTTCGTGTGGCTGAACACCAAGAGCGGTAATGGCACGGTGAATTATACTGCAACACGCGCCTCGGCCGAGGCTGCTCCTCTGACGCCGGTCCCGCTGCCTGCGGGCGCCTGGCTGCTGATCACGGCGATCGGGGCCATCGCCATGCTGCGCCGGCGCAAGACCGGCTGAGCCGGTCACGATCTGCGCAGCCCCGCGTTGCATCGCCCCTTCGAAGATCCTAGACGGTGTCAAACGGGTTTCGAGGGGGTGACATGACCCATAACATCGCCATTCTGGGCGCGTCGGGTTATACCGGGGCAGAGCTGATCCGGCTGATCGCCACGCATCCAGACATCGACATTGCCGCACTGTCGGCCAATGCCAAGGCCGGGCAGCGCATGGCGCAGGTGTTCCCGCATCTGCGCCATCTCAACCTGCCCGATCTGGTGACCATCGACGAGATCGACTTTTCCGGGATCGACCTGTGCTTTTGCGCGCTGCCGCACAAGACCAGCCAGGAGGTGATCGCGGCCCTGCCGCGCGATCTGCGGATCGTCGATCTGTCGGCCGATTTCCGGCTGCGCGATCCCGCCGCGTACGAGGCATGGTATGGCAATCCGCATGCCGCGCCCGCGCTGCAGGCCGAGGCCGTCTACGGCCTGACCGAGTTCTACCGCGACGACATCCGCGCCGCCCGGCTGGTGGCCGGCACGGGCTGCAACGCGGCCACCGGGCAGTATCTTTTGCGACCATTGATCGCCGCCGGGGTGATCGATCTGGACGAAATCATCCTCGATCTGAAATGCGGTGTCTCGGGAGCGGGGCGCAGCCTGAAGGAAAACCTGCTGCATGCGGAGCTTTCCGAAGGGTTCCACGCCTATGCCGCGGGGGGGACACACCGGCATCTGGGCGAGTTCGATCAGGAATTCACCCGGCTGGCCGGGCATCCGGTCACGATCCAGTTCACGCCGCATCTGATGCCCGCCAACCGCGGAATCCTCGCCACGGGCTATGTGCGCGGCGATGCGCGCGCAGTGCATGACACGCTGGCCGCCGCCTATGCCGAAGAGCCGTTCATCGAGGTTCTGCCCTTCGGCGAGACGCCCAGCACACGGCATGTCCGGGGCAGCAATTTCTGCCATATCGGCGTGGTGGCCGACCGGCGTGACGGGCGTGCGATCACCGTCGCGGCGCTCGACAACCTGACCAAGGGCAGCAGCGGTCAGGCGTTGCAAAACGCCAATCTGATGTTATCTTTGCCCGAGACATCGGGCCTGATGCTGGCCCCGGTCTTTCCGTGAAAGGAACACGGCCCATGCGATCCTTGAAAAAGACCCGGCGGGTGCAGGTCGTGGCGATTGCCGCGGTCGCGCTGGTGATGGCCACGGCGCTTGTCGGCTACGGCATGCGCGACGGGATCAACTTCTTTCGCTCGCCCAGCCAGGTGATGGCCGAACCGCCGAGCGAGGCGGAGGTTTTCCGCATCGGCGGGCTGGTCGAGGAAGGCAGCCTGCGGCGCGGGGAAAGCGAGGTGATCCGGTTCAACGTCACCGATGGCGGCGCGGTGGTGCCGGTGACCTATCGCGGCGTGCTGCCCGATCTCTTCGAGGAGAATCAGGGCATGGTCGGCACGGGCAGCTACCGCAACGGCGTGTTCGAGGCGACCGAGATCCTCGCCAAGCATGACGAGAACTACATGCCCAAGGAAGTGGCCGACGCGCTGAAGGAACAGGGTGTCTATCAGGGAACGGGCGGCAGCTAGGGCCGCAGCCATGGGATTTCGGGTATTTTGCCAAGAAGAAACCGGGACGAGGGCATCGCACCTCTCGCCGTACGGTGTCGCAGCCATCCGTTAACCTTGATGCGGGCATCTTTCCTGCATGGGTCAAACGGCATGGCAGGACACAACGATGCGGGATGTCAGGGAAATCGCGACAGAAATCGTGGCGCGCGAGGGCGGGTTCGTAAATGATCGCGACGACCCCGGCGGGGCCACCAATCACGGGGTGACCATCCACACGCTGCGCCGGCTCGGGCTCGATATCGACGGCGACGGGGATGTGGACGTGGACGATATCCGCGCGCTCAGCCGGGCGCAGGCCGTGGACATCTTCATCAAGCATTATCACGACCGCCCCGGCATCGCGCGCCTGCCCGAGGATCTGCGCGCCAGCGTGTTCGACATGTACGTGAATGCCGGGGCCAACGCGGTGAAGATCCTGCAGCGGCTGCTGCGCGACATGGGCGAGGCGGTGGATGTCGACGGGGTGATCGGTCCGCAGACGGCGGCGGCCGCCGCGCGCGCGGCCCGGTCGGCCCCCGATCACATCGCCGACGCCTACGGGATCGCGCGGCGCAATTACTACTTCGCACTGGCCGATGCGCGGCCCGCCAGCCGCAAGTTCGCGCGCAGCCGCGCCGGCGGCAAGGGCGGCTGGATCCGGCGCGCGGAAGAGTTCATCTCGCGGCGCTATCACCTCGATCAACAGGCGTTCAACGAGAGGGTTTCGACATGGTGATGGATATTCTGCGGGCGCTGTTCGGCGGTGGCGGCAACGTGATTCGCGAGACGGCGGAGGTGTTTCGCGTCAATGCCGAGGCCGCCGATCAGCGCGGTGTCGACGCGCAACGCAACGCACTCGACCAGATGGCGCAGGAGTTTCAGCAGGCGAATCGCGGGCCGTTCGACCGCTTCATCGACGGGCTGAACCGTGTTCCGCGCCCGGCGATGGCGCTTGGCACGCTGGGGCTTTTCGTGGCCGCTATGGTGGACCCGGTGTGGTTCGGCGAACGCATGGCGGGGCTGGCGCTGGTGCCCGAGCCGCTGTGGTGGCTGTTGGGGGCGATCGTCAGTTTCTATTTCGGCGCGCGCTACCAGGTGAAGGGGCAGGAGTTCCAACGCTCGGTCGCCACCACCCTCGCGCGGGTGCCGCAGGTGATGGAGAGCGTGGCACGCTTGCGCAGCCTGCGCGCCGACAGCCCCGGATCGGCCGCGACCGGCACCGATGCCGGGCTGACGCTGGCGGCCATGAGCCCCGACGAGAACCCCGCACTGCGCGACTGGCGGCAGGGCACCGCGACAATGTGAACGCGGCGCCGCGCCGTTTGGTATTGGCGCGCGCGGCGTCCTGCGCTATCTCTGGGCCATGATTACAGAGCTCGGTCACTTCGCCCTCATCCTCGCCTTCCTGACAGCCATCGCTCAGGCGGTGATCCCGCTGATCGGCGCGCACAAGCGATGGCCCGGCTGGATGGCAGTGGCCGAGCCGGCGGCGACCGTGCAGTTCCTGCTGACCACCATCGCCTTTGCCGCGTTGACCTGGGCGTTCGTGACCTCGGATTTCTCGCTGCGCCTCGTGACGCTGAACAGCCACACCGACAAGCCGATGCTCTACAAGATCACCGGCGTGTGGGGCAATCACGAGGGCTCCATGCTGCTCTGGGTGCTGATCGTCACGCTGTTCGGCGGGGCGGTGGCATGGTTCGGGGCGAACCTGCCCCCCACCTTGCGGGCGCGGGTGCTGAGCGTTCAGGCGATGATCGGCGCGGCATTCTTCGCCTTCATCCTGTTCACATCGAACCCGTTCCTGCGCATGGCATCGCCGCCCTTCAACGGGCAGGACCTCAACCCGCTGTTGCAGGATCCGGGCCTCGCGTTTCATCCGCCGCTGCTATATGTCGGATATGTCGGCCTTTCGATGACGTTTTCGTTCGCGGTGGCCGCCCTGATCGAGGGCCGTGTCGATGCGGCCTGGGGTCGGTGGGTGCGGCCCTACACGCTGGCCGCGTGGCTGTTTCTGACATTGGGCATCGGGTTGGGATCCTGGTGGGCCTATTATGAGCTGGGCTGGGGCGGCTTCTGGTTCTGGGACCCGGTGGAGAATGCCAGCTTCATGCCATGGCTGATCTCGGTCGCCATGCTGCATTCCGCGGTCGTCGTGGAAAAACGCGAATCCTTGAAAAGCTGGACCATCCTGATGGCGATCATCGCCTTCGGCTTTTCCATGGTCGGCGCGTTCATCACGCGGTCGGGCCTTCTGACAAGCGTGCATGCCTTCGCGTCCGACCCCGAGCGCGGTCAGTTTCTGCTGTTGATCATCGCCGTGGCCATGATCGGCGCGCTGACCCTGTTCGCCATGCGTGCAAACGTCATGCAGGCGCGCGGCGTATTCAGCCCGGTAAGCCGCGAATCAGGATTGCTTCTGAATAATATTCTGCTGTCGGTGTCGTGCTTTGTGGTCTTCATCGGCACGATGTGGCCGCTTGTTGCCGAGATGGTATTCAATCGCAAGCTCACCGTTGGGCCGCCCTTCTTCGACGCCGCGTTCACCCCGTTCATGGTGGCGCTTGGCCTGGCGCTGCCGATCGGGTCGATGCTGCCGTGGAAGCGTGCCACGCTGGGCCGTATCATGCGCCAGTTGACGCCGGTCTTCATGCTGGCGGTGGCGATCGGCATGCTGGCATGGGCGATGCAGACCGGGCGTTCGGCGCTCGGGCCGATGGGTCTCTTCCTCGGGGCGTGGCTGGTCGGTGGGGCGTTGGTGGATATCTGGTCGCGCACCGGGCGCGGATCCGGGCGTCCGGCCCGGCTTTTCCGCCTGCCACGCGCAGACTGGGGCAAGGCGGTGGCCCATGCCGGGTTCGGCGTGACCGTGGCCGGTATCGCTGCGATGGTCGCGTGGGAAAAGGAAGATATCCGCGTGATGCAGGTCGGCGAAAGTATGGAGATTGCCGGGTACGCGCTGCGGCTTGATGACGTGGGCCGCGAACAGGGGCCGAATTACAACGCCATCGTGGCAGATTTCACGCTGAGCCGGGACGGTCGCGAAATAGGCCAGATGCGCCCCGAGAAACGCAATTACCCCGTGGCGCAGATGCCGACGACCGAGGCCGCGCTGAATAACGGGTTCCTGCGCGATATCTATGTCGTGATCGGCGACCCGCAGGATAACGGCGGATGGGCGGTGCGCACCTATTACAAACCTCTGGCGAACTGGATCTGGGGTGGCACGATCCTGATGGCGATCGGCGGCGCGCTTTCCTTGAGTGATCGGCGCTACCGGGTGGCCGCGGGCACGCGCAGGACGCCGAAGCCCGCGGCATCCGACGAGGACGTGCAAGGCTCGAAAGGGGTGCCGGCCGAATGAAACGCCTTGTGCTGATGCTTTGCCTCGTCGCCACGCCCCTGTTCGCGGTACAGCCCGACGAGGTCCTCGACGATCCCTTTCTGGAACAGCGCGCGCGCGACATTTCTGCCGATCTGCGCTGTCTGGTCTGCCGCAACGAGAGCATCGACGAGTCAAACGCGGAGTTGGCCCGCGACATGCGGCTGCTGGTGCGCGAGCGGCTGCTGGCCGGCGACACCGACCGGGATGTGGTCGAATACATCGTCGACCGCTACGGGGAATACGTCCTCCTGAACCCTGTCATGAGCGGATCCAACATGGTGTTGTGGCTGGCCGCCCCGGTCATGTTCGGGGCCGGGGTCCTGATGGCGGGCATTTATGTGCGTAACCGGTCCCGGACCCGGGAAGACGACATCGCAAAACTGAGCGAAGCTGAAAAGACCCGCCTCCGCGAAATTCTGAAAAACTGACGCGGCGTCCGTCTTGGCGCGCGCGCGGCGCGGTGGTGTGATGTCGCAAAAATCCGGAGGCGCATTGCGGTGACAGAGTATCAAACCATCACGCTCGACCTTGTCGATGACGTCGGCCTTTTGTGCCTCAACCGGCCCGACAGGCGGAACGCGCTGAACGGTCAGATGCGCGCCGAGATCACCGATGCGATCACCCGGGCGGGGCGCGAGATGCGCGCGGTGGTGATCACCGGCCGGGGCGACGCGTTCTGCTCGGGACAGGATCTCAGCGATGGCGGCGACGCGTCCACCCTCGATCTGGAGCGGGTGCTGCGCGAGGAATACGTGCCGATGCTGCGCGCGATCACCGACTGCCCGGTGCCGACGATCAGCGCGGTCAACGGCCCGGCGGCAGGGGCGGGGGCGAACCTCGCGCTGGCCGCCGATGTGGTGATCGCGACCGAGTCCGCCTATTTCCTGCAGGCCTTCGCGCGCATCGGCCTGATCCCCGATGCCGGGGGCACATGGGCGCTGCCGCGTCAGATGGGCATGGCCAAGGCGATGGGGGCCGCGCTCTTTGCCGAACCGATCAGCGCCCGGCAGGCCAGCGACTGGGGCATGATCTGGGAAGCCGTGAGCGACGACGCGTTCGAGGCGCATTGGCAGGCGCGTGTCGCGCAGCTTGCCAAGGGTCCGACGCAGACCTATCGCGCCGCAAAACAGGCGATCCGGGCCACATGGGACAACACGCTCGAGGCCCAGCTCGATCTCGAGGCGAAGCTGCAGGGGGCGTGCGGGCAAACCCGCGACTTCAAGGAAGGCGTCGTGGCGTTTCTGGAAAAACGCCCGCCGCGTTTCGAGGGTCGGTGACCCTAACTGCAAAAAGGCCCGCCTGAGGCGGGCCTTTCAAAATAGCCATTCAGGGCCTCAGCGGTTCTCGATATCGACGTAATCGCGCAGGGTCACACCCTGATACAGCTGCCGCGGACGCCCGATCTTGAGTTGCGGATCGGTGATCATCTCTTTCCACTGCGAGATCCAGCCGATGGTGCGGCTGACCGCGAAGACCGGCGTGAACATCGAGGTCGGGAACCCCATCGCCTCGAGGATGATCCCCGAATAGAAATCGACGTTCGGGAACAGCTTCTTCTCGGTGAAATAGGGATCGGCCAACGCCTGCTTTTCCAGTTCCTTGGCGACCTGCAGCGTTGGGTTGTTCTCGATGCCCATAAGCTCCAGAACCTCGTCGGCGGATTGCTTCATCACCTTGGCGCGCGGATCGAAATTCTTGTAAACCCGGTGCCCGAAGCCCATCAGGCGGAACGGATCGTCCTTGTCCTTGGCGCGCGCGATGTATTCGGGGATCTTGTCGGGTGTGCCGATCTCGCGCAGCATTTCCAGACAGGCTTGGTTGGCGCCGCCATGCGCGGGCCCCCAGAGACAGGCGATGCCGGCGGCGATGCAGGCGAACGGATTGGCCCCCGAGCTTGACGCCAGCCGCACGGTCGAGGTCGAGGCGTTCTGCTCGTGATCGGCATGCAGGGTAAAGATCCGGTCCATCGCGCGGCTCAGGATCGGGTTGACCTGATAATCCTCGGCCGGAACCGCGAAACACATGCGCAGGAAGTTCGACGCATAGTCGATATCGTTGCGCGGATAGACGAAGGGCTGCCCGATGGAATACTTGTACGCCCAGGCCGCGATGGTCGGCATCTTGGCGATCATCCGGATCGAGGCGACCTCGCGCTGCCACGGATCACTGATATCGGTGCTGTCGTGATAGAAGGCCGACATCGCGCCGACCACACCCACCATGATCGCCATGGGATGCGCATCACGGCGGAAGCCGCGGAAAAAATACACCATCTGCTCGTGCAGCATGGTGTGATTGGTCACGCGGGCCTCGAAATCCTCGAGCTGCGCGGGCGAGGGCAGCTCGCCATAGAGCAACAAAAAGCAGACCTCGAGGAAATGCGATTTCTCGGCCAGCTGGTCGATCGGATAGCCGCGATGCAGCAACTCGCCCTTGTCGCCGTCGATGAACGTGATGGTGCTGTCGCAGCTCGCCGTCGAGGTGAAGCCGGGATCGTAGGTGAACACGCCCGCGGTGCCGTAAAGCTTGCGGATATCGATTACGTCGGGGCCGGCGGTGGGCGAATAAATAGGCAGATCATAGGACTTGCCGTCGATCTCCAGCCGTGCAGATCTTGTGTCGTCTGACATGGGGGTCCTCCCTTTCGGTGCCCTATGCGGCATATCCACCGCGGGCCGGATACGTTTGAGCCACTACGATGGACCGTGTCCCCCGCGGGCGGCATCTTCAAGCCGGGCGATGCTTTCGTCACGCCCGAGCACCAGCATCATGTCGAACACGCTTGGCGTGGCGCTGCGACCGGCAAGTGCGGCGCGCAGCGGCCCCGCCAACTTAGCAAATTTCGTCCCGTGATCATCGGCAAATCTGTTCATCACGGTCTCGAGATCCTCCCGCGACCACTTAGCAGTTTGCAGCTGCGGCGTCAATTCAGTCAGTATACGACAGGATACATCATCAAGGTTCGCGACCGCCTTCGGCTCTGGCTCGATCGGACGATCTGACATGATAAACGCAGCCTTATCAATCAGTTCAGGGAAAGTCTTTGCGCGCTGCTTGAGGCAGTACATGCCTTTTTCCATCAATATTTTCTTGCGCTCATCCAGCGGCGCGTGCCCGGTCGTGGCCAGAAAATCCTGCACCTCACGCTGCAGCGCAGCATCATCCATCATCGCGATGTGCTGACCGCAGGTGTTGTCGAGCTTCTTGAAATCCAGCCGCGCGGGCGATTTTCCGATACCCGACAGGTCGAACCACTCCAGCGCCTGGGCGTCGGTGAACACCTCGTCATCGCCATGGCTCCAGCCGAGTCGCGCAAGATAATTGCGCATCCCCGCCGCCGGATAGCCCATCCGGCGGTATTCCTCGACCCCGAGCGCGCCGTGCCGCTTGCTGAGCTTCTTGCCATCCGGCCCGTGGATGAGCGGGATATGCGCATAGACGGGCAGGGGCCATCCCATGGCCCGGTAGATCAGCATCTGCCGCGCCGCGTTGTTGAGGTGATCGTCACCCCGGATCACATGCGTCACGCCCATATCGTGATCATCCACTGCGACGGCCAGCATGTAGACCGGGCTGCCATCGCCGCGCAGCAGGATCATGTCGTCAAGCTGATCGCCGCGGATCACGACATCGCCCTGCACCTCGTCGTGGATCGTCACATCCCCCTCGCGCGGGGCCTTGATGCGGATCACATACGCGGCGCCCTCGGGGTGCTGGTCGGGAGTCGCATCGCGCCACGGGCTGACGAACAGCGTCGAGCGGCCCTCGGCGCGGGCGGTGTCGCGGAACGTCTCGATCTCGTCGCGGGTCGAAAAGCACTTGTAGGCGTGACCATGTGCCAGAAGCTGATGCGCGACCTCGCGGTGCCGCTCGGCGCGCGCCGCCTGGCTGACCGCCTCGCCGTCATGATCGAGACCCAGCCAGGCCAGACCGTCGAGGATCGCCTGCGTCGCCTGGCGCGTCGATCGCGCGTGATCGGTGTCTTCGATCCGAAGCAGGAACGTGCCGCCGCGCCCGCGCGCGTAAAGCCAGTTGAAAAGTGCCGTGCGCGCGCCCCCGATATGCAGAAACCCCGTTGGAGAGGGGGCAAATCGGGTCACGACGGGGCTGGCCATGGGACGGATTAACCTTTCGGTAACGATGAATGGGCTAAGGATGAAATCTCTTTATCGGCCCGTCGGGGGGGACACAAGTGGCGCGCGTCTGGCAGGTGATCGAACGCGGCTGGTTGATGCAGCGCGGGTCGCTCTTCCCGTGGGTGCCAGTGCTGCTGGCCTTCGGGATCGGTGTCTATTTCGCGCAGCGGACCGAGCCGCCGGTCGCCCTGCTCTGGGCCTGCGGCGGTGCCTCACTGGCTCTGGCCGTGGCGGCGTGGCGCGGGCGCGACTGGGACGGGCCGCTGCTGTGGATGGCCGCCCTCCTGCTTGCCGGTTTCGCGCTGGCGGGGCTGCGCGCGCATCTGGTGTCCGGGCCGGTCCTCGGCTGGCGGTATTACGGCCCCGTCGAGGGCCGGATCGTGGCGATCGACCGGTCGGCCTCTGACGCGGTGCGGCTAACGCTCGACCGGGTGGTGCTGGCACGGGTCGACCCCGATCGCGTGCCCCGGCGGGTGCGCGTCTCGCTGCACGCCAAAGACGAGGTCATCACGCCGCGCCCCGGCCTGCGGGTGATGATGACCGCGCATCTGCTGCCCCCCAGCGGCCCGGCCGAGCCGGGCGGTTTCGATTTTCGCCGGCATGCCTGGTTTCAGGGCATCGGGGCCGTGGGCTATACCCGCATCCCCGCGCTGACAATCGCCGAGGCCGGCGGCTGGCAGGCGATGTTCCGCGCGCGCATGGCGCTGTCGAACCATGTCCAGACCCGTCTGCCCGGCGAGCCGGGGGCGTTTGCCGCCGCGATCATGGCCGGAGACCGTTCGGGCATGGATCGCGACACGCTGGAGGTGCTGCGCACCACCAATCTCGCGCATCTGCTGGCCATTTCGGGGCTGCATATGGGGCTTTTGGTGGGGTTCGTCTTCTCCGCGTTCCGGCTGGTCCTTGCCGCGATACCGGCGATTGGCCTGCGCCTGCCCGCCAAGAAGCTGTCGGCGGCGCTGGCGCTGGTGGTCGCACTGGGATATCTGGGGCTTTCGGGGGGCAATGTGGCCACCGAACGCGCCTTCGTCATGGCCGCAGTGGTGCTGGTCGCGGTGATGCTGGACCGGCGCGCGATCAGCCTGCGCTCGGTCGCGCTGGCCGCGACGATCCTGCTGGTCTGGCAGCCCGAGGCGCTTCTGGGGCCCGGTTTCCAGATGTCGTTCGCGGCCACCACGGCGCTGGTCGCGGTCTACGGGTTCTTTCGCGACGCGAAGGTGCCCATGGGGCCGCGCTGGCTGCGCCCGGTCTCGGCGGTGGTGATCACCTCGGTCGTGGCCGGACTGGCGACGGCCCCGCTGGCGGCCGCGCATTTCAATCTCTGGTCGCATTACGGGCTGGTGGCCAACCTGCCAAGCGTGCCGCTGATGGGCTTGCTGGTGATGCCGGCGGCGGTGATCGCGGCGGTGCTCATGCCCTTGGGTCTCGACGCAGCGCCACTCTGGGTCATGGGGCGCGGGCTGGCGGCCATCCTGTGGGTGGCGCATTGGGTGGCCGGGCTCGAGGGCGCACGCGGCACGGTGCCGACGCCCCAACCGGTCGTGCTGCCGATGATGATGCTTGGCGCATTGTTCATGGTGCTCTGGCAGGGATGGGCGCGGCTGGCCGGCGCGGTGCCGGTGGCGCTGTCGCTGCTTTTATGGCTGCAGACGACGCGCCCGGATTTGCTGATTGCCGATGATGGCGCGCTGGTCGGCGTGATGACCGACACGGGACGCGCGCTGAACAAGGCACGCGGCGGCGGCTTCGTCGCCGGGATCTGGCTGGAGAATGACGGCGACGCCGCGCTGCAGGACGACGCGGCGCTCAGGTGGGACAGCCGGTCGGACGCGATCCCTGTGCGCGCGCTTGGCGGCAAGCGCGCCGCCGCATCCCTCACCGGTTGCGCGCCCGGGGACTGGGTCGTGCTCAACACCGTCCCGCCCGAGGGTCGGGTGGCAGAACTGCCCTGCACCGTGGTGACGCCCAAGAGCCTGCGACAAACCGGATCCATCGCGCTTTACGCGGGCGAGGATGGTGTGCGGGTGGTCACCGCGCGCGACATCTCGGGCACCCGCCTGTGGAGCCCTCAGTAACTGCGGATGAGCCCCACGAGACGCCCCTGCACCCGGACCTGATCGCCGGGCAGGACACGGGTTTCATAGGCCGGGTTCGCCGCCTCCAGCGCGATGGCGCTGCCCTTGCGGAAAAAGCGTTTGAGTGTCGCCTCTTCCTCGCAGATCAGCGCCACAACGATATCGCCGTTGTCGGCGGTCGCGGTTTCACGGATGATCACCACATCGCCATCGTTGATCCCGGCATCAATCATCGAATCGCCCTTGACCTCGAGCGCGTAATGCTCGCCCGTGCCCGAGATCATGCCGCTGGGGACGGTGACATTGTGGCTGGCATGCGCGATCGCCTCGATCGGGACACCGGCGGCGATGCGGCCCATCATCGGCACGTCGACCGCGCCTGCGGTCGAGACGGGCCGTGCATTGGCCGGCTGCGGCGGGCTCGCGCGGTCGCCCTCGATCACGCGGGGGGTGAAGCCGCGGCTTACATTGTCCTGACCATTGCCCTGCACACTGCCCTTCAAGCTGTCGGGCAGCTTGAGAATCTCCAGCGCGCGCGCCCGGTGCGCCAGACGCCGGATGAATCCACGCTCCTCCAGCGCCGTGATGAGACGGTGGATGCCCGATTTCGACCGCAGATCGAGCGCCTCTTTCATCTCGTCAAAACTGGGCGGCACGCCGGTATGCTGCACGCGGCTATTGATGAAGGCCAGAAGATCCATCTGCTTTTTTGTCAGCATCGCGCAATATCCCATGAGACCGATTTGCTCTGTTCTACTTATGTTCATGCCGCATGTCAAGCCGTTTGCGCGGGGCTGATCAGTCATTACAACAGGTTAACGAGCAGGTAATCGCGTCAGACGAAATCGATCCCGCCATCGAAGGGCATCTCGCGCAGCCGCGTGCCGGTCGCGGCGAAGATCGCGTTGGCCAGTGCGGCGGGTGCGGGGGGCACGGGCGGCTCGCCGATGCCGCGAATGGTCTCGGCGGTCTCCAGTCCGCGCACCTCGATTTCGGGGCACTGGTAAAGACGTATGCCGGGATAGCGGTCGAAATTCGTCTGCTCCGCCGCGCCGTTCGCGTAGGTGATCCGGCAATTCATCGCATGGCCCAGCCCGAAGATCACGCCGCCCTGCACCAGCCCTTCGAAATTCACCGGATCGAGGATGCGCCCGACCTCGGCGGCCACGAAGACCCGGTCGAGGCGGATGCCATCCCCTGTATCCGTCACCTCGATGACCTGCGCGCAGGGCACCCCGAACGAAAGGCAAAAGGCCACGCCGCGCCCGCGCCCCTCGGCCATGGGGCTGCCCCAGCCCGACATCTCGCCCACGGCCTCGAGCACGCGGCGCGAGGCGGCGTGATCGCACAGGCGCAACCGCTCGGCCAGCGGATCGGCCCCGGCGGCGTGGATCAGCTCGTCGAGCAGGCAATCGTGGAAGAACCCGTTCGTGGACGCCCCCACCGCCCGCCAGGACGAGACCGGCACAAGATCGGGCGCGCGGTAGCCGGTGACGCGGTAATGCGGGATCGCGAAGGGCTGATCCCACGCGCCCGCCACGATCTGCAGATCGGGACCGGCGGCGGGGATGCCCTGCCGCCCCATCTGCGAGGTCAGCACCGAGGGCATGGCGATCCCCAGATCATATGCCTCGACCCGGTCGTCGCTGACTCGTCCGCGCCCGCGTGCCATGGCGATCTGGCGGGGGAAATCCTGCGCCATGTCCTCTTCACGCGCATAGGTCAGTTTCACTGGCCGGCCCGGCACCGCCATCGCGATCCGGGTGGCATGACGGCTGACCTCGTCCTCGAGCCTGTGGCCGAAGCTGCCACCGATCATCTGCGCGTGGACATGGACCGCGCCCGCATCCTGACCGGTGATCTCTGCGGCGTTGCCCTGCACGAAGCGCGGCACCTGCGTGCCGGTCCAGATATCGGTGCGGTCGGGGGTGTAGCGCACGGTGGCGCTCAGCGGCTCCAGCGGGGCGTGGGCGAGATAGGGCGCGCGATACTCGACCTCGACATCCGCGGCCCCGTCCAGCGCCGCCGCGACATCGCCGTCGTCGCGCCAGCGGCTGTCCTGCGCCTCCGGCGTGAAGCTGTCGGACAGCGCCTGCCAGTGCCCGGCCATCTCGGCGGGGTAGGGCGCGGGTGCCCAGTCGCAGGTGATCGCCTGTGCGGCCTGCATCGCGCGCCATGTATTGTCGGCGATCACCGCCACGCCGCCGGGGATCTCGACGATCTCCTCCACGCCGCGCATCGCCCGCGCCTCGGACGCGTCATACCCAAGCAATTCAGCTCCCTTGGCCGGGTTGAGGCGAAGCGCGGCATGCAGCATGTCCGGCAGATCGATGTCGATGCCGTAGGCCTGCGTGCCGGTGGATTTCGCCACCATGTCGATGCGCTGCATCGGCTTGCCCAGCACCCGCCACGACTTCGGACCGCGCAGGGCGACATCGGTGACGGGCGCGGTCTGCGCGGCCTCGGCGGCGAGGCTCTGATAGCTGAGCCGCGTGCCGTCGGGCAGGATCACCGCGCCGAGAACGGTACGCAAATCCGCCACCGGCAGATCATGCATGCGCGCTGCCGTGGCCTTCAGCGTCTCGCGCGCCATTGCCCCGGCGCGGCGCAGTTTCTCGTAGCCGTCGGGCACCGTGGTCGAGCCGCCGGTCACCTGCATGCCAAGGAATTTCATCGGCACATCCGCCAGATCGCGCACTCTCTCGGCCAGCCAGCCCGTGTTGGTGGCGCGAAACGGCACCGCGTCCGAGGACAGCGCGGTGTTCCAGTAGGCGGGGCTGGGCGGGCCGGGATCGGTCGCGACCTGATCCAGATCCACGTCCAGCTCCTCGGCGATCAGCGCGGCCTGCACCGACACCGCGCCCTGTCCGCTGTCGGCGCGCGGGGTGATCAGCGTGATGGCACCCTCGGTGATCAGCACATAGGGCGTCAGCGCCGCGGCCCCCTCGGGCAGACCGGCCTGCAACGGGTTGGCATGGGGCGTGTGAAAGCGCCAGATGCCGAACGCCACGCCGCCGGCGATCGCCACGGAGCCTGCGAGGAATGTGCGCCGCGCGATGGTTCCGGCCCGTCCCATCTCAGGCCTCCTCTGCCATGGCGCGCGCAGCCAGCCTTACCGCCGCGCGGATGCGGGGATAGGTGCCGCAGCGACACAGATTGCCGGACATGGCATCAAGGATCTGCGCGTCGGTGGGCTCGGGCATGTCAGCCAGCAGGTGTGCGGCCTGCATGATCTGGCCCGACTGGCAATAGCCGCATTGCGCGACCTGGGTCTCGATCCACGCGGCCTGCACGGGGTGCGGCGCGTCCGGTGTGCCCAGACCCTCGATCGTGGTCACGTCGCCCCGGACGTCGCCCACGGGGATCTGGCACGACCGCACGGCCCTGCCACCCACATGCACCGTGCAGGCCCCGCATTGCGCGATGCCGCAGCCGTATTTCGGCCCCTTGATGTCCAGCACGTCGCGCAGAACCCATAAAAGTGGCATGTCAGGCTCAAGATCGTCGAGGCTGTGCGCGGTGCCGTTGACAGTCAGTTGCATGCAGGTTCGCTCCGCCCGGTATCGTTGGACAGACAGGATAAGCCGCGCGCGCCGGGTGTAAAGCCGCAGCATCGCCGATCAGATTGGCAGATACTCCACCATCTCGCCCTCAGCGCGGGCGGGATCATCCGCTGCGCGCACCAGAAGCGCGTTAGACACCGCCAGAACCCCCAGCAGCGCGCTGTCCTGCCGGGCCTCCGGTAAAAGCCCCTCCGACGTCAGCCGGGCGCGCATGTAATGCTCGCGCGGGCCATTGGCGGGCAGGGCGGCGGCCAGTCTTGCGGTGCGGCGTGGGGCAGGGGCTGTGCCCAGCCCCAGCATCGCGGTGATCATCGGCACCACGAAGACATGCCCGCAGACCATCGCCGAGACCGGATTGCCCGGCAGCCCGACCATCGCGGCATCGCCCATGCGACCGGCCATCAGCGGCTTGCCGGGGCGCATCGCGACCTTGTAGAAGGCACGCTCCATCCCGAGATCGCCGGCCACCTTTCCGACCAGATCGTGATCGCCCACCGAGGCCCCGCCGATGGTGACGATCAGATCGGCGCCTTTCGCCAGATCGAACGCGGTCGACAGCGAGGCGACACTGTCGCGCGCGATCGGCAGCAGGCGGGCATGTGCGCCGGCCTCCTCGAGCAGCGCCTTGAGGCCGAAACTGTTCGACGCGATGATCTGGTCCGGGCCGGGATCCGCGCCCGGCATCACCAGTTCGTCGCCGGTCGCGATCAGCGCGACCTCGGGGCGGCGACGCACCGGCACTGTGGCGGCGTTCATCGACGCGAGAAGCGCCACATCGGCGGGCCGCAATACGCGCGGGGCCTGCACCAGATCGCCCGCACGAAAATCGCTGCCCGCCGGGCGGACATGGTCCTTGGCGTCCAGCCTGTCTCCGAGGGTGATGCGGCTGCCGTCGCGCGTCACATCCTCCTGCATGACCACACGCGCCGCCCCGGCGGGCAGCGGCGCGCCGGTGAAGATGCGCACCGCCTCGCCCGGACCCACGGTTCCGGCAAAGCCGTGCCCCGCCGCCGCCTCGCCGATCACGGTGAAGGTTGCGCCGGGTGCCGCGGCAGCGTCCCCGATCGCGTAGCCATCCATCGCCGAAGCGGCAAAGGGCGGCTGATCGCGGACCGCTTTCACATCGCGGGCCAGCACCCGCCCCGCAGCCTCGGCCAGCGCCACGTTTTCGATATCGAGCGGGGAAACCAGCCCGAAGAGATGGTCGAGCGCTTCATGTACCGAGATCATTGTGCCTCGTAACGCCCTGATTTTCCGCCATCCTTCAGCAGCACGTGGATGCCGCCGATCTGCATCGCGCGGTCCACTGCCTTGACCATGTCGTAGACGGTCAGCGCGGCGACCGACACCGCCGTCAGCGCCTCCATCTCGACGCCGGTCTGGCCGGTGGTCTTGACGCGGGCCTCGACCCGCACCCCCGGCAGGTCGGGGTCCAGGCTGAGATCCACCGCCACCTTGGTCACCGGCAGCGGATGGCACAGCGGGATCAGATCGGGCGTCTTCTTGACCCCCATGATGCCGGCGAGCCGCGCGACCGACAGGACGTCGCCCTTGCCGGCGCGGCCTTCGGAGATCAGGTCGTAGGTGGCCCGCTGCATGGTGACATGCCCCGCCGCCACGGCCTCGCGCGCGGTGACGGCCTTGTCCGAGACATCGACCATATGCGCCTCGCCCTGCGCGTCGAAATGCGTCAGGCCGCTCATCAGATGATGCCCGAGGTCAGCGGGTTTGCCAGCAGGTTGCGCGTGGCGGTCGCCACGTCATCCGCGCGCATCAGCGTCTCGCCGATCAGGAAGGAGCGCGCGCCGTAGCGGGCGATATCGGCGAGATCGGCGGATGTGGCCAGCCCGCTTTCGCAAACGATCAGACCCTCGGGCGGGACGAATTTCGACAGCTTGCGCGTCACGTCGAGCGAGGTCTCGAATGTGTGCAGGTCGCGGTTGTTGATGCCGATCAGGGTCGAGCCGAGCGCCGCGGCCCGCTCCAGATCATCGCGGTCATGCACCTCGATCAGCGCATCCATGCCCCAGCGGAACGCGGCCTCTTCCAGCTCGGCTGCCTGCGCGTCCGACACCGCAGCCATGATGATCAGGATGCAATCGGCCCCCCAGGCCCGCGCCTCGGCCACCTGATAGGGATCATAGAGGAAATCCTTGCGCAGCACCGGCAGATAACAGGCGTCCCGGGCCGCGGTCAGATGCTCCGGCGCGCCCTGAAAGCTCGGCCCGTCGGTCAGCACCGACAGGCAGGCAGCACCCCCCTCGGCATAGGCGGCGGCAAGCGCCGCCGGGTCGAAATCTTCGCGGATCAACCCCTTGGAGGGGCTCGCCTTCTTGATCTCGGCGATCAGGCCGTAGCCGGTCTTGTTGGCCTGAAGCAGCGCCTCGGCAAAGGGGCGCACCGAGGGTGCGTTCGCCGCCGCGGCGTCGACCTCGTCGGGCGAGCGCTCGGCCTTGGCGGCGGCGATCTCTTCCAGCTTGTAGGCCTTGATGTCGTCCAGAATGCTGGCTGTGGTCATGCGACCTCCGATGTCAGGGTTGCCAATGCGGTGATCTTGGTGCGCGCCGCCCCGCAGTCGATGCTTTCGGCGGCCATCGCGACGCCCGCCTTCGGATCGCTCACGCGCCCCGCCACGATCAGCGCGGCGGCGGCGTTCAGAAGCACCGCGTCGCGATACGCCCCCGGCGCGCCATCGAGAAGCGCGCGCAGCGCCGCGCCGTTCTCGGCCGGTGTGCCGCCGAGTATCGCCTCGAACGGGTGCACCGGCAGGCCGAAATCCTCGGGGTGCAGCTCGACCTCGCGCACATCGCCGTCCTCTTCGAGCGCGGCGACCCAGGAGGGTCCGGTGATCGTCAGCTCGTCGGTGCCGTCCGATCCATGCACCAGCCACGCGCGTTCCGACCCGAGCTGCCCCAGCGTTTCGGCCATCGGCCGGATCAGCGCGCGCGAGAACGCGCCGGTGAGCTGTCGCTTGACGCCGGCGGGATTGGTCAGCGGGCCGAGGATGTTGAAGATCGTGCGCGTGCCAAGCTCGGCGCGCGCCGGTCCGACATGCGCCATCGCCGGGTGGTGCATCGGCGCCATCATGAAGGCGATGCCGACCTCGACCAGCGCGCGCTCGACCACGTCGGCGCCGACCATCACGTTGATCCCCATCTGCGTCAGCGCGTCCGCCGCGCCGGATTTCGACGACAGGTTGCGATTGCCGTGCTTGGCCACCGGCACGCCCGCGCCGGCCACCACGAACGCGGTGGCGGTCGAGATGTTGAGCGTGCCCTTGCCGTCGCCCCCGGTGCCGACGATGTCCATCGCGCCCTCGGGCGCACGCACCTTGTTGCATTTGGCGCGCATCACGGCGGCGGCGGCGGCGAACTCGTCCACCGTTTCGCCGCGCGTGCGCAGCGCCATCAGCAGGCCGCCGATCTGGGCCGGTGTCGCGCCCCCGTCGAACAGGATCTCGAACGCGGCCTCGGCTTCGGCCCGGGTCAGCGACCGGTCGGCAGCAGCCCCGATCAGCGGTTTCAACCGGTCGCTCATGCCGGCACCTGCATCAGGTCGAGAAAGTTTTTCAACAGCTTGTGCCCGTGTTGCGAGGCGATGGATTCAGGGTGGAACTGCACGCCGTGGATCGGCAGATCGCGGTGTTGCAGCCCCATGATCGTGCCATCCGCGAGATCGGCTGTGACCTCCAGACAGTCGGGCAGGCTGGCGCGTTCGACCACCAGCGAGTGATAGCGCGTCGCCTCGAACGGCGAGGGCAGGCCGGCGAAAACGCCCTGGCCTGCATGCTGGACCCGTCCCATCTTGCCATGCACGATTTCCGAATGCCGGATCACGCGGCCGCCAAAGGCCTGCCCGATGGCCTGATGGCCCAGACAGACACCCAGAAGCGGGATTCCCGCCTCGGCCGCGGCCAGCGTCAGCGGCAGGCAGATCCCCGCCTGATCGGGATCGCAGGGCCCCGGCGACAGCAGGATCCCCGCGGGCCGCAGCGCCATAGCCTGTGCTACGTCGATCGCGTCGTTGCGATAAACGCGCGTCTCGGCCCCCAACTCGCCCACGTAATGGACAAGATTGTAGGTGAAACTGTCGTAATTGTCGATCAATAGCAGCATCTGCACCTGTCCTTAGCAAACGGGCCTCTGCAAACGGGGCTGGAGACCTTTGGCCCGGTCGCACCATACATGTTCAGGCTTGCACGGCACCGTCAAGGGGCGCTACCCCCGGGGAAGGCCAAAACGGGCGGGTCGACACAGGCGGGCAGGCGAGGCAGGAGGCCGGAGGTGATAGGCGGATTTCTCAAAGGGGCGCTGACGGGCACGATCGTCGCGGGGCTGGTTGCGGGCACGGCCTCGGTGTTGACCGACCCGCCCGAGCGCGCCGCGCCGCAGGCGGGCACGGTCGAGGTGACGCCGGGATCGGGGTTCGATGCGCGCCGCGAGGATCGCGCGGCGACGCTGCCCGGAACCGAGCCCCGGTTCGAGGCGGGCGATCCGCCGCAGGTGACGCGGCCCGCGCCGGACCGTCCCGGCGATGCGGTGCCGCGCGCCGATCCCGCCACCGCGCCCGCCACGGCCCCGTTGACCGACGGCGCGGACACGCTCGGTGCCGCGCCCGTCCCCGAGGCTGGCAGTGGCGGCATCGCCGCGTCGGGCGACAGCCCGGTATCGTCGACCCCGCCATCCTCGATGCCCGACGCGCCAGCGACCGACCAACCCGTCACCGACCAACCGGTGACCGCTCCACAGGCGCAGCCCGCCACGCCCGAGGCCGAGGCCACCAATGAACCGGCGCTGCGGCGCAACGCCGCGGCATTCGCCAATCGCGGCGGCATGCCGCTGATGGCGGTCGTGTTGGTGGAGGTTGCCAGCAGCACGCTGACATTCGAGACGCTGGAAAACTTTCCCTATCCGCTGAGCATCGCGCTCGACCCCGACCGGCCCGGCGCGGCCGCGGCTGCGGCGCTCTACCGCGCGGCCGGGTTCGAGGTGCTTCTGACCGTCGATCTGTCCCCCGACGCCTCGCCGGCAGAGACCCGCGCGGCGCTGCAATCAAGCTTTGAGCAGGTGCCGCAGGCGGTCGCGGTGCTCGAGAGCGGCGCGGGCGGTCTGCCGCTCGCCGGCATGGCCCCGGTCCTCGCCCGGAGCGGGCACGGCCTCGTGACCCGGACCCCGGACCCGGACCCGGGGCGCGGCGTGCTGGCCCTCGCGGGTGTTCCCGCGGCCCCGCTGCAGCGCGACCTCGACGGGCAGTGGCAGGGCACGGACGCGATCGAGGCGGCGCTCGATCAGGCGGCGACCAGCGCAGATGCGCAGCGCGGCGTGATCGTCCTTGGCCGGATGCGCGCCGACACGCTGCGCGCGCTGTCGCTCTGGTCGGGGCAGGGCGGGGCGCGGCGGGTGACGCTCGCCCCCGTCTCGGCGGTGCTGTCGGGGCGGTCCGGCGCGCCGGCCCCCTGAGACGATGCCGCGCAGGTCCCCCGCATCCCTTCACGCCGCCGCGTTCCCGGTGTAGACTGCATCACAACGACCATATGAGGATACCGTCATGAATGTCAGCACCCCGACGCTGCGGGCCAAGGACGCCCCGAACCTCGACACGTTCGACTGGCAGGATCCGTTTCGCCTGAGCGACCAGTTGACCGAGGAAGAGCGGATGATCGCGCAAAGCGCGCGCAGCTTTGCCCAAGGGTCGCTGCAACCGCGCGTCATCGACGCCTACCGCGAGGAACGGGTGGCACCGGAGCTGTTCCGCGAAATGGGCGAAATGGGCCTTCTGGGCACCACCATCCCCGAGGAATATGGCGGGCTGGGATCGAACTATGTCAGCTATGGCCTTGTCGCGCGCGAGATCGAGCGCGTCGATTCGGGCTACCGGTCGATGATGAGCGTGCAGAGCTCGCTGGTGATGTATCCGATCTACGCCTACGGCTCGGAAGAGCAGCGGCGCAGCTACCTGCCGGGGCTGGCCTCGGGCGAATTGATCGGCTGTTTCGGGCTGACTGAACCCGATGCCGGCAGCGACCCTGCGGCCATGAAGACCCGCGCTGAGCGTACCGAGACGGGCTACCGCCTCACCGGGTCCAAGATGTGGATTTCCAACAGCCCGATCGCGGACGTGTTCATCATCTGGGCCAAGTCCGAGGCGCATGACGGCAAGATCCGCGGCTTCATCCTCGACAAGGGCATGAAGGGGCTGAGCGCGCCGAAGGTGGGCGGCAAGCTCAGCTTGCGCGCCTCGGTCACCGGCGAGATCGTGATGGACGGTGTCGAGGTGCCCGAGTCTGCCATTCTGCCCAATGTCTCGGGCCTCAAGGGGCCTTTCGGTTGCCTCAACCGCGCCCGCTACGGCATCGCATGGGGCGTCATGGGCGCCGCCGAATTCTGCTGGCATGCCGCGCGGCAATACGGGCTGGACCGCAAGCAGTTCGACAAGCCCTTGGCGCAGACACAGCTTTTCCAGCTCAAGCTTGCCGACATGCAGACCGAGATCGCGCTCGGGCTACAGGCGAGCCTGCGCGTCGGCCGGCTGATGGACGAGGCCAACGCCGCGCCAGAGATGATCAGCCTGATCAAGCGCAACAATTGCGGCAAGGCCCTGACCATCGCCCGCCACGCCCGCGACATGCATGGCGGCAATGGCATATCCGAGGAATATCAGGTGATGCGCCACATGGTGAACCTTGAAACGGTCAACACCTATGAGGGTACGCATGACGTCCACGCGCTGATCCTCGGGCGGGCGCAGACCGGTCTGCAGGCGTTTTTCTGAAGGTGAGGAATGCCGCGCAGGCCGTTGAAATCATGTTCTGAATGCGGATGAACGAGGCGCTCGGCCCCCTGTGGCGCGCCAGTTCCGCCGAAGCGTTCCATGCCGCGCCGTTGCAGGGCGCGCGCGACGTCGATCTGGCCATCGTCGGCGGCGGCTACACCGGGCTGTCGGCGGCGCTGGAATCCGCGGGGCAGGGCGCAAGCGTGGCCCTGCTGGAGGCCGAGACCGTCGGCCATGGCGGGTCGGGCCGCAATGTCGGGCTGGTCAATGCCGGTCTGTGGCTGCCGCCCGACGATCTGTGCCGCATCCTCGGCGAGGCGGCGGGCGAACATCTGAACAGCGTTCTGGCCGCCGCCCCCGATCTGGTGTTTTCCCTGATCGCAGAGCACGCCATCGCCTGCGAGCCGGTGCGAAACGGCACGCTGCATCTGGCGCATGCCAGGGGCGGTGTCGATCAGTTACGCGCGCGCCTCGGCCAGATGCAGGCGCGCGGTGCGCCGGTGCGCCTGCTGGACGGCAGCGAGGTCGCGGCGCGCACCGGAACGCAAGCCTTTCACGGCGCCCTTTTCGATCCGCGCGCCGGCACGATCCAGCCGCTGGCCTATGCGCGCGGCCTGGCCCGAGCCGCCGCCGGGCGCGGCGCGCAGGTCCACGAACACAGCCCGGTCACCAGCGTCGAGCGGCTGGACGGTCATTGGCAGGTCTCGACGCCGGAAGGAATTCTGCGCAGCCCCAGACTGCTGATGGCGACCAATGCCTATCACGCGGCCACGCCGCCGCTGCAGCTTCCGGACATGCCGGTGGTGCAGTTCTACCAGCTCGCGACGGAACCGCTGGGCGACAACATCGCGCGCGACATCCTTGCGGGGGGCGAGGGGTGCTGGGATACCGGGCTGGTGATGACAGCGCTGCGCCGCGATGCGGCGGGCCGGATCATCCTTGGCGGCATGGGCAGCGCGGCGCGAACGCATGCCGACTGGGCGACGCGCAAGCTGACACAGCTTTTCCCGCGGCTGCGCGGCACCATGGTGCCACATGCCTGGGCCGGACGGATCGCGATGACCGGCGATCATCTGCCGCGCATCCAGCGGATCGGGCTCCAAGAGGGACCGCAGGGCTATGCCGTCTACGGCTATTCGGGGCGCGGCATCGGGCCGGGCACGGTCTTTGGCCGGGCCACGGCGCGGGCGCTGATGACCGGGCAGGAGGACGGCTTGCCCGTACCGGTGATCGCGGCCCATCACGAGCGGTTCGCAACCCTCAAGACGCTATATTACGAGACCGGCGCGCGGCTGGTTCATCTGCTCGGCGCGCGCGGCTGAGCATATCCGCACACAACTTGTTGAGAATGGTGGCATTGTGCGCAGGCTGACTGCCACTAAGTCCCATGACAGTTGTGTGAAAGGACAGTGACATGGCCGTGACCGACACCGCAGGTGGGTTCACCAGAGGCAATCTGTTTCGGCACGTGTCGGTGATGTCCGTCACGTCCAGCGTTGGCCTGATGGCGATCTTCGCCGTCGATCTTATCGACGTGTTTTTCATCTCCATGCTGGGCCGGGCCGAACTGGCCGCGGCCGCGGGCTATGCCAGCACGCTGATGTTCTTCGCGAGCGCCATGAATATCGGGCTGTCGATCGCCGCCGGCGCGCTCGTGGCCCGGGCCGAGGGACGCGGCGACCGCGCGCAGGCGCGCGATTACGCCACCAGCACCGCTATCATCGCGGTCGTGGCCGGGCTGCTCCTGCCGCTGCTGGCGTTGCCGTTCATCGGGCATCTTCTGGGTCTCATCGGTGCCACCGGGACGGCGGCGGACATGGCGGCGGGCTATCTGTGGATCATCCTGCCGACGACCTTCCTTTCGGGACTGGCGATGGTGGCGGTCGCGGTGCTGCGCGCCTATGGCGACGCGCGCGCGGCGATGTATCCCGCGCTTCTGGGTGCGGCGGTGAACCTGATCCTCGACCCGATCCTGATCTTCACGCTCGGGTTGGGAATCGAGGGGGCGGCGATGGCGACCGTCGCGGCACGGCTCGCCACGGTGGTCGTCGCGATTGGGCTTGCAATGTCGCGCTACCGGGCCTTTGCCTGGCCGCGGCCGCACCGCGTGGTGCGCGATTTCAGCGATGCGATGGGGATCGCCGTCCCGGCGGTGCTGGCCACCGTGGCCACCCCGATGGGTACCGCGATCGTGATGCGCGAGATGGCCAAATACGGCACCGACGCGGTCGCCGCGATGGCGGTGATCAACCGCATGGTGCCGGTGGTCTTCGCCGTGGTGCTGTCGATGTCGGGCGCTATCGGGCCGATCTTCGGGCAGAATTTCGGGGCAGGGCGGATGGATCGCGTACAGGAGACCTTCGTCGAGGGTCTGCGGTTTCTGGCGATCTACGTGCTTGGCATGTCGGCGCTTCTCTACCTGCTGCGGGCGCCGATCGCCGATGTTTTCAACGCGGATGGCCAGATGCGTGACCTGCTGTTCCTCTTTCTGGGGCCGGTGGCGCTTGCTTCGTTCTTCAACGGGGCGATCTTCGTGGCCAACGCGACGTTCAACAATCTCGGGCGTCCCGGATACGCGACCGGGGTCAGCTGGGCGCGCCATACTGCCGGAACATTGCCGTTCGTGCTGGCCTTCG
>Ga0307933_1000492_pt1 | contig 36998 bp, 36 predicted proteins | sample OrgLakmetageno88_FD_201811 | JGI IMG/M metagenome (GOLD analysis project Ga0307933, IMG submission 201811) | Saline water microbial communities from Organic Lake, Antarctica - #88 | ecosystem: Environmental > Aquatic > Non-marine Saline and Alkaline > Saline | place: Antarctica: Organic Lake... | reverse complement strand
TATGGGTATCATTTTGGACTTTCATAGTCTGCCAACTTCAACAGAGACCATATGATAAGTCTAGCTATTTTTAGAAAAAACTTTCTAAATTAAGCATTTAGGTAAACAGCTGAAATGCCCCTGGACGTATTTCCAAGATCTCATTGCTCCTACTTTGCGGCTGGCTGCTAACAGGCCCGCTGGCTTTGTTGCAGCTCGGTGCGTGGGGGTGGATGGTGGCGAGCTACGCGCAAGAGAGCTCGTTGCAGCAAGCCATCGTCGAAACCTTCGGCGATGAGCGGCCTTGCGATATGTGCCGCGTGATCGACTCGGTCGAGGGCGCACAGTCCTCGCAAACCGCACAGCGCGGCGAGAATAAGGACATCAAGCTCATGCTCGGTCTCAGCCGAGCGATTCAGTTGATCGTGCCGACTCAGGCCTATGAGCCCAAGGCAACGATTGTATGTAAACCAGAGAATGCACTCCACGCAGTGCCTACGCCGCCACCACGCCCCGCGTAGAGTTTTAAACAATTCTCTTAATTAGGCGTAGGGGCTTCACTTGTGAAGACCGCTTTGGGTCGGCTGCTTTGGATCGGCGGTCTTCACAAGTGAAGCCCCTACGCACACAAAACACACATACAATGAACACTTTTACAAAAACACTACTCACTCTCACTCTCACTTGCACTCTCACTCTGGCGCAAGCCAGCCCCAGCCCCGCGCCCACTTTTCCTTGTTGCGCCGTGGAAGAAGGCCACGTCAGCCGCCCCGATGCCCACGCCCCGATCTCAGTGATGGGCGACCACACCCACGCACAAGGTGGCTGGATGCTCTCCTACCGCTACATGAATATGCAAATGGACGGCATGCGTAGCGGCACGGCCCGCGTCAGCACCTCTGAAATCATCGGAACAGGCGGCGACTACACCGTCGCCCCCGAATGGATGACGATGGATATGCATATGCTCGGCCTCATGTATGCACCGACCGACAAGCTCACGCTGATGCTGATGGCCAACTACATCGAAACCGAGATGGAACACAGCGTGCGCCCTTTGACGCCACTACTCAATGCCATCGGCGGCGACGAGTTCACCACCCGCACCAGCGGCCTCGGCGACATCAAAGTCTCTGCGCTCTACCGCTTCTATCTCGAAGAGAATCGCAAAGCGCACTTCGGCCTCGGCCTTAGCCTACCCACCGGCTCAATCGACGAAAAAGACAACACGCCCAAACCGCCCGCCAGCATGGGTGCGCCCGCCACCTTTGATCGTAATCAACTGCCCGCCCCCATGCAGCTCGGCTCCGGCACCTTCGATCTACTACCCTCGCTCACTTTCGTGCAGCAGTTTAGCGACTGGTCGTGGGGCGCACAGGCCAGCGGCGTGATCCGCCTGGAAGATGAAAATGCCAACGACTACCGCCTCGGCCATCAGTTTGAACTACTCGGCTGGGCAGGCTACAACCTCACCGAATGGCTCGGCCTGACGGGTGGCCTCAGCTACGGCTACACCAGCGAGCTCAAAGGTGAGCAGAAAGATGTAGGCCGCGATGGCCCGATGATGCGCCGCTCCGTCACTAGCGCCTTCGAAGAAAACTACGGCGGCGAGCGGGTCGATGTGATCGTCGGCGCCAACTTCGTGATCCCCAGCGGCTGGCTGCAAGGCCACCGCCTCTACGTCGATGTGCGCCTGCCACTCTGGCAGGATCTCAACGGCATCCAAATGGAGACCGACTCGGTGCTGACTCTAGGCTGGTCGACCTCGTTTTAGAACAGTCTACTCACTCTCTAGGTAGGCGGCGTAGTTAGACCGCCTTGGGTCTGCCACGCCGACGGGCTGTTGAGTCTGTGGGTCGATATAGACTGCGTTGACACCTCCGAAGTAATACCGCTCTGGCTCGACGAAATTAACCTCCCAACCGAGCGTTTGGAGCGTGGCAGCGCGTGCCTCACCAAACGACGGTTCGACTTCGACGTAGCGATCCGACTCACTCCGCGCGAGGGGACGCCTTAAATGGTAGCGAGGCTCCTCGATCGCCTCCTGCAAACTCGAGCCATAGATCAAGACAGCGCTGAGCACTTGGGTGACGGCCGTCGGGATTCGTTGCCCACCGGGCGCTCCGAGCGCTATGCGTGGCTGGCCGTTTTCAAGCACAATAGTCGGCGACATCGTGCTGCGCGGACGCTTGCCTGCTGCGATGAAGTTGACCGAGCGGGTGGTGTTGACGGCAAAATTCTTCATCGTGTTATTGAGCAAAAATCCCGTGCCGGGCGCGATGGCCGCCGCACCAAAGCGGCTACTCAACGACTGTGTGATGGTCGCCACATTACCTTCGGAATCAACGACGACGAAGTGCGTGGTCGAGCGCCGCCCCGACAATTCCTCGGCGCTCGGCGAGTCTGCGCAATGACTGGCCGTCGTAGGTAAAGGCTTGGCAGCGGCCTTTTTTAAATCGCTGATCGCTTCTGCGCTGAAAGAGGCTTGCCGAGCACCTTCTCTGGAAGCTTCATCCCCGAAACTACGAAAGACGCGTGGATAGCTAGCGCGTAAAACTCTGCCGAGCAGATCGAAGCGTTCCGCAGAGAGGCGGTCTAAATCCCCTGCGGTATCTTCCAACGCCAGCAGCGACATCAGCACCACCGCCCCGCCGGCCACGGGGGACCCGGCGGTGAATATTTCGTACTCATTCCAGCTCGCAGAGAGTGGCTCCGGGCTGCGTGGCTGGTAGCTTTGCAGATCGTCTAAAGTAATCCAGCCGCCCCCATCTTGTATGCCCTTGGCCAGCATACGCGCGGTGGCTCCCTCGCGGAACTCGGCGATTCCGTTGTGCGCGAGACGCTCCAAGGTGGCCGCGAGGTCGGGATTCGCCATGCGCTCTCCAGCCGCAGGCACATCGCCGCCGCTGGTGTAAAGTCTGCGCGTCTCTGGATTGGCTCTCAGATTACTGCGACTGCGGCGGTAGATCGCAGCCGAGTGTGCATCGACGATGTATCCTTGCCGTGCAATCTCAGCGGCAGGCAAAACAAGGGTGGCCCACGGCTGACTACCGAAGCGCTGATGCAAGTCCCACATGCCCGGCACTAGACCAGGCGTACACACCGCCTTGAAAGAGTAATTTTTCGTTTTGTAGGAAGCGGAGCGGTACTCTTCGATCGGGAACACCTTGGGGGCTTGGTCCAAGCTCTCGATAAAGTGGACTTGTCCACTAGACTTCTCGAAGTAGAGGATCACGGCCTTACCCCCGAGGCCGGAGCCAAACGGCTCCGTCACCCCGACTGCCATCGATACGGCGATCGCCGCGTCGGCTGCGTTACCGCCTGCTTTTAGAACTTTAATGCCGATCTCGGAAGACTCCTTGCTGCCGGAGACGACGACCCCTGTTGAAGCGGGTAAAGACGCCGCGCTAAAAAGCAAGAGCAAGAACCATGGCAAAAACAAAAATCTATTAGAAAACATACCGCAGGGCATCGGAGAGTGTCGGCTCTTTTAATCACGTGAGGGGTAGGAACCAGTTGCAACGAATTCGACACGGCCATCAAAAAACGCGTAATGCCGTCCGCCCCAAGGGGTGAATGCCTCGCCGTCGATCGCATAGACGCTGCCAGCTGTAGCGGCGCTACCGTAGTTATCGCTATCGATGTTAGTGATCATCCAAATTCTAGCAATCGACTCCGGCTCGGGCGATTCGCTCGCTACATTCGCACGCAAGTTCAGGATGTTTAGTGGCTCAGTAATCTTGTCGATGCTGTTGCTGCGCCTCCCGAAAAAATTGGGCGGGTCCGAGTGAATGGTATTATTGAGCAAGTAGCCGTGGCCACTCCCACCGATACCGTAATCGATCACAGGCTCCCAAAACTCGTCGTTTTCAGGGAGGTAGCCAAGGTCGGCCATCGCGGTGGAAAACCATCGGTCGCGATTATCATCTTCGACAAAACTGGGCACACGCATCGCTCGATTGTAGCGCCCGGGCAAGTAGCCGTTGACTGAATTAAACAACAGCACCGCTTGCGCCATACCCCGGATCTTAGCGACATCCTCCGTCTGAATAGCACTCCCTCTGACCTTGCCCACTGCGGGTATAAGTATCGCGGCCAGTATCGCGATGATACTAATCACGACCAGCAACTCAATCAGGGTGAAGGCTCGCGCCGATTTATTAGGGAGAATCATAAAACAATAGAAAGCAGTGGTGATGCCAATTATTAGCGAATCTAAATATGTGCGAATACGTTAATCATAAAATCCTCCATTGCAAAGGCTTAACGAAAGCGCTGCCACGAACCTGTTTATGCTGTCTGGATCAAGCGCACCGTGATTAGCGGTAATGCCTTGCTATGGCGCGGATTGTTGTTTTTTTAACAACAATGCCTACAGTCCTTGTGATAGACGACACTCCACCCCTAATCAGCGAAATCCGCGCGATGCTGAAAGGGGAGTTCTCTGTGACGTCTGCGCGCAGCCCGATTCGCGGCGTACGCCGCGCAATCGATGAAGGGATCGATCTGGTGGTGACGACCCTAAAGATGCGCGAGATGAGCGGCTTCGATGTGATACGCCGCTTGCGCAGCCGCGGCTACCCGGGCGGCATTGTGATGCTCACAGCGTTTGGCGATGCCTCGACTGCGCAAGAGGCCACACGCCTCGGCGCGACCGACTACATCACACGCCCATTGGTGGGCGAGGAACTGGTCTCACGCCTGAAGCGCGCATTCAAAAGTGTCGAGCGAGAGCCGGTGCCTCCATTGGCCTCGATCAAAGAAAATATCTGCACGCAAGACCCAGAGATGTATGCCCTGCTGGAGCTGGCACAAATCGCCGCCGATACCGACAGCCGCATCCTGATCCTCGGTGAAACCGGCACGGGCAAAGAGCTACTGGCAAAAGCGATCCACCGCTACAGTCGGCGGGCCAACGAGGCCTTTATCCCGATCAACTGCGCCGCCATTCAAGAAAGCCTACTTGAGAGCGAGCTCTTTGGGCATGAGCAAGGTGCCTTCACCGGTGCACTCAATCGGCGCATTGGGCGCTTTGAGCAAGCGGGCGCTGGCACGCTCTTTCTCGACGAAATCGGGGAGATTTCCTTCGCGCTACAGGCTAAGCTGCTGCGCGTTTTGCAGGATGGAGAATTCTACCGCGTCGGCGGGGACCGCAAGCTGCGGTCGCACGCGCGTATCGTCGCGGCGACCAACCAGCAGCTGCGCCAACGTGTGGATAGTGGCGAGTTTCGAGCCGATCTTTTCTATCGGCTCAATGTGGTGAGCCTGAAGCTGCCACCACTCCGAAATCGCCCGCTAGACATCCCCTTGCTGGCCGAGTTCTTTTTCAAGCGTTTCAAAAGCGATTCGGATTTGAATAAGCCGAAGCGCTTCACGGAAGATGCGCTGATCCTGCTGCGACGCTACGACTGGCCCGGCAATGTGCGCGAACTGGAGCATTTGGTGGAGCGGTCTAATATACTCGTGCGCAAGCCAATGATCGGTGTCGATGACTTGCCCGCTTACATCAAAGAAGAGACGAGCCAATCAAAAGACTCCATAGAGCTACGCACCGAACAATCGCTGCGCTACTCTGAGGCCAAGACCCACTTCGAAAGAGCCTACTTTCTAAATGCCCTAGATCAAGCGGACGGTAACTATGCCCGCGCCGCTCGCATCGCAGACATGGATCGCACCGTTTTTTATCGTAAAGCCAAGAAGCTACTGCCGCAGTAGGGACCTTAGAAACGTTTTTTACGTTGCTCATTAGCCAGCCTTTAAATGTTGATAGCGTTGCTTATATAACAACAGTGTTGTTTAATTAACAACACTTTTTTCATTCCGCCTACTTTTATTGATTAACTTAAATATCTCACTGTAAACTACTTAAAACATAGGTGCAGTTTTTTTATGTATTCGCTCAGACTGGTACTATACTTGTTGTAGTCATGGTTCAACCTACACAGAAAACAGAATCATACTATGAGTTTACCTAAACCTATCAAAGTTGCACAATTCGGCTTGGGCCCCATCGGCATCGCCAGCCTACAGTTGCTGGCTAAGAAGAACTGGGTCGAAATCGTCGGCGGGATCGACATCCGCCCCGAACTGATCGGCAAGTCGCTCTCGGAAGTCGTTGGCGATGCCTCTGTCGGCGATGCTAAAGTTTACGAATCATTTGAAGAACTTGCACTGCTACACGAAGTCGACGCCGTCGTGCATACCGCTGGTTCGCGGGCGACGGTTTCTTTCGAGCAAATTCGCCCGATGCTTGAGAAGGGCATCGCGGTGGTCTCTTCCTGCGAAGAACTGCTCTACCCTGCGCTACGTGCGCCTAAAGAAACAGCGGAGATCGACGAACTTTGCCAGACCACGGGTGGGCGCGTGCTCGGCACAGGCGTGAATCCTGGCTTCGTGCTCGATGTGATGCCCGCATTTTTAAGTGGCGCGTGTGCTTCTGTAGCGGGCGTTTACGGTGAACGCGTGGTCGATGCATCGACGCGTCGCCAGCCTTTGCAGAAAAAAGTCGGCAGCGGCCTCGACCCGGCAGTTTTCAAGGCACTCGCCGCCGAGGGTAAAGCCGGCCATGCAGGCTTTAAGGAATCGCTGGCACTCCTCGCCAACGCACTTGGCTGGGAGATCGGCTCGATTACCGAAACGATCGAGCCTGTGATCGCTCAAAAGCCGATCCGCACCGCGTTTTTCTCCGTTGACCCCGGGCAGACGGCAGGGCTTCATCAAATTGTGACGGCGGAAACGAATGAGGGCTACAAGATACATCTCGATTTGAAGATGTATTTAGACGCTGAAAGTCCGCACGACACCATCCGCTTGGACTCCAACCCGCCCATCGAGGCGACTGTCACCACCGGAATCGCGGGCGATGTCGCCACCGTGGCCGCACTCGTCAATGCAATCCCGAGCCTTCTCGAAGCACCTGCCGGTGTGCGCCTGATGACAGATCTTTGCGTGCCTCGCTGCCGCCACAATCTCCCTAGCACGCAACCTGCTCTAGAATTAATCTCTTAAAATACCAAACCAGAAAATACCAAACCAGAAAGCAACGACTATGAATACAAAAAGCAACCATCCTCGCCGCAGGATCTATCCACTCGCCGGAGCACTGCTTGCAGGCTGGCTCCTATCCAGCCAAGCGTCTGCGCAGGTGAACTATGATACCTCGGGGGACTTGTACACTGAGAATTTCGACGCTGGCCTATCCTCTAGTGCAGCCAATTTGCCTTGGACGGACAACTCTGTCTTCGCCGGATGGTCTGCATACCAGATTAGTACCAGTGGCGCGCCTGCCGAATACCGCCGCACCGGTGGAGACTCGTCATTAGCTGAAGTATTTCAGTGGCGTGATGGGGCTGGGGCGAGCGACGGTGCCTTCGGCAGCAAGCCCAACGATACAACAGGGGACATCCTACGCGGTATTCAGATCACAAACGCCTCTGGGGCGACGCTTAACTCCATCACAATCGGCTACACGGGCGAACAGTGGTATGAAAGTGGTATTGTCCAAAACAATCAACTGGTCGTCGCATACCAAGTGGGCAGCCCCACCAATCTTAGTGCTGGATCGTGGACAGAGATTCCCAGCCTGATCTTCGACACTCCGCAGAATACTGGCGCCGGTCAGAATCTCGATGGAAACGCCGCCGCTAACCGTGTGGTATTCACACCGACCGCTGTCACTATCTCTGGATGGGACGGTGGGACTGACCTCTGGATACGGTGGTTCGATTCTAACAGCTCCGGCGTCGACCAAGGTCTCGGCATCGACGATTTCTCCTTCAGCGCCGTCCCCGAGCCTTCGCAATATGCGATCCTCTTTGGCCTGTGCGCACTCATGCTGACTGTTTGCCGCCGCCAAGGCGCTCGCAAATAGTTGACCCTTCCCCCAGACCAGCCATCTTAACGGGCAGGGTCGCGCATAAGCCGCGCCCTGCCCGTTTTTCTACCAACCTACCAAGCTTTTAAAAACTTCTATGAGTTCTCTACGCCTGCCCTCTGTATTGATCGCTTCGCTCGCGGTTTTAGCACCCATCCACGCCGCAACGCTCTACGAGTGGAACTTCGACGATCCGAGCGGCACGCCACTCTCACAAGCGGCCTCGACTGGTGAAATTGAGGCGCAGTGGCATCTAGATTTTGACGACACCGAGACCAATGGCAGCGGGCAACTCGTCGTGCGCCGCTCGCCGGATGGGCGCGCCAATGCATTCGTCACTATTGACTCTGCGGCAGAGAGTGCGATCAAAGATCAAATCTGGATGCTAGTCGAAATAGATGGCTGGAACTTTAGCGGCAAATCGGCTGCCGAAACCATGCGGCTGGGAGTCGCACATATCACCGATGAGGAGCGCCCGCATGTCTTGGCGCAGCTCACACTGGAGCGCACCGATGCCAATCAAGTTTCCGTATCGGCAGAGAGCTTTGGCGAGGGCTCCGCCTCGATGCCTGCCCTACCGATTTTTGGCAAAGAACAAAGCGAACCCGTCACCTTTGTCCTGCATATAAATAAAGAAGCCGACACGTTTACCCTGCACTATCAAATAGGTGAAGGGCCGTATCTCTACCTAGGGAACGGTGCCACCAGCCGCGAGCGTGAGATACGCTTTTTGCGCTTGGGCTTTTCTGGTTATTTCAATGCCTCGCAAGAGCGATTCGCGATTAACCGCATCGCTTTTCTTAACCAGGATCCCAAGGGGACTCAAGAGTGAGTCACCTACTGAAATCGATCCCGCTTTGGTTCTTTGTCATTGCGCTGGGGCTCTCGTTTTGGGCGGGGCGTTCTTCTTCGACAGTGTGGATCATTGAGTCGTACTCACTCGATGCGGCCGCTGCAGAAAAGCGGATGCAACAAGTCGGCGCACCTTCGTTTTTACCTTTAGAAAAATCCATGCTATGGGGTTTACAAGGAACGCAAATCACCGAAGAGCCTGCCATCACCGAAGAGTGGGTGATCAAGGAAAACGGCGACGCCGAGCTGACTTATACCCATCTGGAGGCGCGCTTCCATCGGGGCGCGTGGTCGCTTTTTCCTGCGTTTGTCACGATTGTACTGTGCTTCCTCACGCGCGAGCCGATCACTTCGCTGCTGGGCGGCATCGTCTCGGGCGCGCTCTTGCTCGGTGCTTACGATCTGATGGCGGGCGTGCTGGTGCCGGGGCTGACGAGCTCTTCGGCGGCGCTGATTATCGTGCTATATCTCGGCCTATTGGGCGGGCTGCTGGGCATCTGGTCGCGCAACGGCGCAGCGCGTGCCTTTGCGGACTGGATCACGGTGCGCTTCGTGCGTGGCCCCAGGACGGCTAAGCTGGCGGCATGGATGTTGGGCGTGTTTTTCTTTCAAGGCGGCACCATTAGCACGCTGCTGGTGGGCACGACTATTAAGCCCGTCGCGGATAAGGAAAAGATCAGCCATGAGGAGCTTTCCTACATCGTCGATTCCACGGCCTCTCCGATTGCGGTGCTGCTGCCTTTTAATGCTTGGCCGTTTTATGTGCAGGGGCTCATCTTCGTCGGTGGCATCGGCGTGCTAGCGACTGAGGAGCTGCGCGTTGGCTTCTTCTTTTCATCGATTCCGTTGTTTTTTTACGCGATTCTCGCAGTCTTATTCACCTTTCTACTAAGCATTGATCGCCTCCCTTTTATCGGGCGCTCTTTCAAAGAGGCGATCGCTCGCTCGCGCAAAACCGGCGAGCTCGACCGCCCCGGCTCCACCCCCTTGCAAGCATCGAAATCGCTGCAAGCCTCGGAGGTGCCTGAAGGCTATCGCCCAGCTGCGTTTGAGTTCGTAGTGCCGCTGGTATTGATCATCGGAATCGCAGTCGGCACCTATGTGGTGTTGGACTCGCCTAACGTTTTGTGGGCGTTCGCAGTCGCGGTGCTGGTCGGCGCTTTGACGAGTCGCCTACGCGGCATGTCGCTCAAGGATCTGATTGAGGGCGTCACCTCTGGGCTGCAAGGCGTCGTCTATGGTGCAGTCATTTTGCTCTTGGCAGTCGTCATCGGCGGGCTGAGCCGCGAGACGGGTGGCGGGCTTTATCTAGTAGATTCTTTGGGCGACTCGCTGCCTTACACGCTGCTGCCACTGCTGCTTTTTGTGCTAACTATCGTGATCGCTTTTTCCACGGGCACTAGCTGGGGCACTTTTGCCGTTACTTTCCCGCTGGCGATGCCCTTGGCCTGGAGCCTGGCGCAGACGGGCTCGCTCGATCACCCGGTGCTTTATCTGCAAATATGTTTCGCGGCAGTGATCAATGGCAGCGTCTTCGGTGATCAGTGCTCGCCGATTTCTGATACGACTGTGCTGAGCTCTTTGGCCACGGGCTGCGACCTGATGGATCATGTTAAAACGCAAATCATCCCTTCTTCGATCGCAGCTGTGGTGGCAGTCATCGGGTGGACTTGTCTTACATTTATTGTCTAGCAGCGCTGCTCCGTTGCAGCAACATTTCTACAAATAATTGTAGCTAAATTATGAAAAATAAGACGCCCCGCGCCCTCACCTGTATTATCTACATCTCGCTTTGTAGCATAGCTTCGCTTGCTTTTGCGCAGCCCGTGGTGGTCAACGAATCCGATCCGGAAGTGCGCCGAGAGGTGCGCGAGCGGTTCGGCCCAGGAGCGGACGCTTCGTATTTCGCGCGCAATGGCATGGTCACTTCATCCTCCAACCAAGCCACTCTGGCGGGGCTTGAAATCTTACGCGCTGGCGGCAACGCTTTCGATGCGGCCACGGCTGTGCAAATGGTCTTATGCGTCACCGAGCCGTATGCTAGCGGCCTCGGCGGTGGTCTCTTTGCCATGGGCTATGTAGCTGATTCCGGCAAAGTCTTTGCACTCGATGGCCGCGAGGAATCACCGAAGGCTTTTCACGTAGGGCGTTTCGAAGATGGCGATGGTAAAGTGATCCGCTTTCGCGACCGAATCACTGGTGGCAACGCGGTCGGCGTGCCGGGAACTCTGGCCGCGCTTTATCGCCTACAAGCAGAGCATGGCAACCTGAGCTTTGCCGAAGTGTGCGAGCCTGCGATTCGTATCGCACGGGCTGGTTTCCGCGTGCCGGAGACCTTTGCCGCCAATCTAGAACACCATTGGGATCGGCTGGTGCAATTCCCCGAAACTCGCCGCCTCTTTAGCCGCCCGGATGGCTCACCGCTGCAAGCGGGTGATCTCCACAGCAACCCAGAGTTTGCCGATACACTGGCTCTAATCGTCAAAGAAGGCCCGGATATTTTTTATAGTGGCGAGATCGCTCACGAAATTGTTCGGGCCGTACAAAAGGATCCCGTGCGCCCCGGCGTGCTCACGCTGGAGGATATGGCTCGCTACCAGCCCGTCGAGCGCGCGCCTGTCGAAGTCACTTTTGGTGACTATGCTATTTACGGTATGCCGATGCCCTCCAGTGGCGGCGCGACACTTGGGCTGATGCTCAACTTGCTGCAAGCCCACGGCTTCGAGGGTCTGCGATGGGGCAGCGCCGAGACCTTCCACCTGTTGCTAAACATCCAGAATCTCGCCTTTGCCGACCGTAACCACTACATGGCCGACGCCGATTTCGTCGATGTGCCCGTGCAGGGACTGCTCGATCGCAGCTACGCGGCTGAGCGAGCGCGGCTGCTTGATTCGGCTCAAGCACTGCCCACACCCATCGCTCCGGGAGCACCCGCAGGAGTCAGTGAGTCGACTATTACACAGGGCTTGATGCTGCACGAAAGTGTTTCCACCACTCATTTCTCAGTCGTCGATCGCGAGCGCAATATGGTCTCCATCACTTCCACGCTAGAGCAACATTTCGGCTCAGGTGTGACTGTCGCTGGACGTGGGTTTTTGCTCAATAATGAACTGACTGATTTCAACTCCAGTCTGCATGATAAAGACGGCGAGCTGGCCGCCAACCGCCCGACTGCAGGGCTACTGCCACGCCGCACCGCTCTCGGTAGGGCGGCCAATGATCTCGGGGGCAAGCGCCCGCGCTCCAGCATGAGCCCCACTATCGTGCTCAAAGAAGGTGAACCGCACATGGTGATGGGCTCCCCTGGGGGGAGTCGTATCATAGGAGTCGTCTTCAACACGCTACTCAATACGCTGGTTTTTGATTTTGACCTGCAAGGCGCAATCAACGCGCCCCGGGTGATCGGTCGCAACGGACGCCCCGAAATGGAATCTCCCCTTTTCCGCGATGAGGCACTGCGCACAGAGCTAACAGAGCGCGGCTTTAAAATGGTCGATGCGCAAGCGGTTGGATCAGTGCAAGCCATCCGCGTCAACGCAGACGGCTGGCTGGAAGGCGCTGCCGACCCGCGCCGAGCAGGTCTAGCCTTAGGCTATTGAGCTGATCGCAACTTACCACCAGAGGTTTGACAAATCTGTAAACTGCCGCGATTTAAACAGCATGTTCCGCCATTTAACATTACTCATCGCCGCTTGTTCGGTGCTGTTTTTTTTCACTGCCGCATCGGCAGAGGACCCATCGGCGCAGGTGCGGCTCACTGCCGAAGAACGAGCGACTTGGGATGGCTCAGTCTTTCGGATCGAGGATGCCAAATCGCGCGTCAGCATCGCCTCGATCAAGCTCTCTGTCAGCGATCTGAAGCCTGAGGGCGACAACCTCGTCGGCGAGTACACCATCGAAGTGCCACTCTTGCAGTCGAAAAACGACAGAGGTAAAATCGTGCTACCGCTCAATTTAAGTATGGTAGAACTAGGCGCTAACGGTGGCGTGCTGCACGGCCAAGCGATTAGCTATCAAGGGGGCAAGACCCCAAATCTCATCATCTGTGAGGTGCTTCCGAAGAAAGGCCAAAAGATCCTGCTGGAAATCACGACCGACGACCGCACACTTGAATTCACATCGCGCTACTCCATTGTGAAGCGCAAAACAGATAGCTAAGCACCCACATGACAGAAACCGACCTCGGCCCTACCGGCGAAATCTGCTTCGACCTGCCCTCCCCCTTCGAGCCGCACCCATGCGGGCTACTACACTTGCCGCGCTTCATCGCCAAGGCGCGCAAGCGCCTCGCGGACGAGCTACCAAAGTCCTATCAGAAGAACTTCTGCCGCGGCTTTGATCGTTTTCTGTGTATGCACCTCGGTGTCGAGCCCAAAGAGGTCGTCGATGCGGTCCTTCAAGCCGGCGACGACGAAATCCTCCTCGATCAACTGCTCGGCGAGATCTTTCCCGAAGACCTCAAAGTCGTCGAGTGGAACCGAGAAGTCACCCATAAGGGACAAACCGTCGCCGGACGCGAATTTTTAGCCGAAGCGCTCACCAACATGGGCACCCCTGAAATGATCGGCAAAATAGACAGCGTCATGGACATGATGGACTTCGACGAAGGCCGCATCCCCGGCTTTTCGGACGAGCGACGCGCTACGTGGGAAGCAACGCAACATTAAACCTAGGGGCGCGATCTGTCCCAATCGCAGCGGCCAGCAGCGGGAGGGCGATTGTCCCAATCGCAGCGGCAGAAAAGCGGGAGGGCGATTGTCCCAATCGCAGCGGCCGGCAGGCGGGGGCGCGACCTGTCCCAATCGCAGCGGCAGACAAGCTGGAGGGCGATTGTCCCAATCGCAGCGGCAGACAAGCGGGAGGGCGATTGTCCCAATCGCAGCGGCCGGCAGGGGCGCTTCACCCAGCACCACCCAGCTCTCTGATCATCGAAGCCGTGCCATAACACCTCCTCCCCCGCCATCCCAACGCACTGCGGATGGGACATCCGCCCTCCCAAGCCTCAATACGATTGCATCGCTCTGTGCTCTCCGTGTGCTCTGATGAGCGGCTCGAACGGGTGCTTAAAACCTGCGCTCACTAAGCCCGAAGAGCCTTACCCAGCAAACTAAAAGCCGATCCTGCTAAAATTGCCGACTTCGAGACCCGCCGAGTTAATATGCAATTACATTGCATGTTAAGCGCGTCTTTATCAATTGGAGCCAGTCAACTGACCCGTTCGGCAAACACACTGACCCTCATAAATTTATGCGCCCATTCGATTTCCAAGGTAAGCAAGGCACCGTTCACATCCGACCCGTCGAGCCAGAAGATCTGGCCCGACTCATCGTGCTCAATAAAAAAGCTTTCCCCCTAATGGCGGAAGAGAACGTCGTCTGGAGCCAGCGCCAGTTGCGAAATCACCTGAAAATTTTCCCCCAAGGCCAACTGCTGGCGGAAGTCGACGGCCAGATCGTGGGCGCTGTCGCCTCGCTGATCATCGCCGCGCACCGCGACCCTTACCGCCCACACACTTATGCCGGTATAACCGACGGTGGCTACTTTCACAATCACGATTCCAGCGGCGACACGCTCTACGGCGCGGATGTGTATGTCGACCCCGACTGCCAAGGTAGCGGCATCGGGGCAGCGCTCTACGAGGCGCGCCGCCGCTTGTGCAAAAGCCTCAACCTGCGCCGCATTCTTGCCGGCGGTCGGCTTTCCAGCTACGCCGAGATGGCCGATGAACTCTCACTCGACGCCTATGTGAAGCAAGTGATCGATGGTCAGCTGCGCGACCGTGTCTTGAGTTTTCAACTACGCGAGGGCTTCACCGTGCGCGGCATTTTAAACAACTACATCACCGACCCGCAGAGCCTCAATAACGCCAGCTTGATCGAATGGCTCAACCCGGACTACACCCCAGTCGAACCCTCTTCTAAAGTGCGCATCGCCTGCGTGCAGTATAAGGTGCGCAAGATCGATAGCTTCGAGGACTTTGCCAATCAGGTGGAGTACTTCGTCGAGACCGCCGCCGACTACCGCGCCGACTTTTTGCTCTTCCCCGAGTTCTTCTCGGTGCAACTCCTCTCCTTTATCGAGCCGCTCCCCCCGATTGACGGTATCCGCAAACTGGCCGACGAATTTACCGAGCCATTCATCGACCTGATGTCCCGCATGGCCATTAAGTATGGCCTCTACATCATCGGTGGCAGCCACCCCATCCGGCACGGAGATAAGCTGCAAAACGAATGCCTTATCTTTGACCCCGATGGTCGCTACATTGCGCAACCCAAGCTCCATATCACCCCGTCTGAAAAGCGCTATTGGGGCATCTCCGGCGGCAACGAACTCATCGTGCTGCCCACCCCGAAGGCCAAGATCGCCGTGCAAATCTGCTACGACGTAGAGTTCCCCGAAGCCAGCCGCTACCTCGCCGACGAGGGCGTGGAAATCCTCTTTGTGCCTTATTGCACCGATGATAGACACGCCATGTTACGAGTCCGCAAGTGCGCCGAAGCGCGCGCCATTGAAAATCAAATCTTCGTCGCGACGTCTGGTATTATTGGAAATCTACCAAGTGTGCCCGCCATGGATATTCACTACGGCCAAGCCGCCGTCTTCACACCGTCGGACTTCGAGTTCGCCCGCGATGGGATTCAAGCCATCGCCGATTCCAATGTGGAAACACTCCTCGTAACAGATGTCGACACCGAAGACCTCTACCGCTCGCGCGCAAGCGGCTCCGTCACCCCCCGCCTCGACCGCCGCACCGACCTCTTCGAACTCAAAGTAAAGCTGAAGAACCTCGAAACTCACAGCGAGCTCAACGACGCGCCGGAGTTCGACCTGCCGAAGTAAATTAAAGCTACCAGTCGAGCCGTTTTTATATCAAGTTTGCAAAACGGTTCCCGATGACTCTGACTTCGCCCGCTATCAGTCCTCCTAAATATGTTCGAGCAAACTTTTAAAAACATGGGTAATGCCGGGCGCAACGGCGGCTGCCCTGGAAGCCATCGTCAAAGAAGGCACCATCCAGCGCTTCGATTACACCTTCGAACTCGCATGGAAAACTTTGAAAGATAAAATGGAAGCCGACGGACTCGAGCTGGAGCGAATTTCCCCACGCTACGTTTTTAAAACTGCTTATCAGTCGAAATACATAGATGATATCGATGGCTGGTTGAAGATGGCAGGCGACCGCAACCTCATGTCGCACACCTACAATTTTGATACATTCGACCAAGTTTTGATCACACTGAAGAATGAGTATTTCCAGCTTCTGAGCGACCTCCACATCTCACTGATTGAACAACAGCTTGAAGGATGAAATTTGGAATTGAAGAAAAGCATCTAAAGCTGCTAAGCGCACTCTTTACGGAGCACTTACCCGAATCCTCAGAAATCTACGCTTACGGATCGCGCGTCAAAGGCACCCAGCACGAACGCAGCGACCTCGATCTCGTGATCAAGAACGCGCCTGCCGACCGCCATCAACTTTCAGCACTCCAAGCCGCGATCGACAACTAAAACTCCCTCTCCTCTGCGATCTCCAGTATTATACCGACATCAACAACCCCGCCCTAAAAGATCATATTGACCGTCGAGCAGAACTTTTCCCGCAAATGTCGCCCGACCACAGAGCGGGGCCACTCTCCAGAGACAGGGCGGCAAGCCAACCCTGCTACGAAAACTCAAACTCCGTCTGGTCGCTTTTGAGGCAGTTTGATCTGGTTTTCATTAGCGACACAGGTAGATTCAACACATTGATCTCATGAAAAGTCTCTATCTCGTATGGCAAGCGCCCGACCACAGTTCCGAAGACAGTAGAGCGTGGTATCCCATCGGTCAACTGGATGCAAAGTTAGAAGGTAATCAAATCGTGTCCTGCCGTTACCGCTATACCGAAGGCGCTCTGGCAGCGCAACGAGATCTCGGTTTTGAGCCCCTGATGTCGTTGCCTAACTTTCGAGACGACTATACCTCCGAGAAACTGTTCCCGCTCTTTCAAAATCGTGTCCTATCTCCCAAGCGTGCCGAGTATTCCGAGTTCATCAGTTGGCTGGATTTGAGTGCAGAGGAAGCTGACCCGATTTCCATCCTATCCATTTCCGGCGGCTCACGGGAGACGGATAACTTCAAGACCATGCCGAAGCTAGAGCAGAAAGCCGACGGCAGCTTCAAGCTACGTTTTTTCCTGCAAGGATTACGTTATCTGGCGGAAGAGTCGCCGAAGAGCGCACACACGCTCAGAGCAGGCGACTAATCCACAATCATTTCAACCCCGGTGAACGTATGAAAAACGCTAGCCTCTGTGAACGCTTTGGCATCGATAAGAAAAATGCGGCGCAAGCATCCAACGGCATTAAAAAGGCAACTGAGTCGAATATGATCAAAATTGCCGACCCAGACCACCCTCGCAGTGAGGGGAGCTTATGATTGCGATAATATGTCAGTGAAGGCGAAACCGAACTAGATGAGGCCAAGCTCTGCGATCTACTGGTTCTCCGCTATGGGACTCTCTCCGATGCGAAGACGGAACTGGGCGACGTTAAAACCATTCGCGAATCCTTTATCGGCCAAGAACACCTCTACAAAGCTGGAGCTGCGTAATCTATCCGGAGTTACGGCAACGTCTCCCATAAGCAGCCGTTATATAGATTTCGCCCGCTGCTGATACCCACATTACCCGTGCAACTCAAAAGCGAAACTGATCGATCACCCTCCTATGCAATCAACCCATCGACTCAAGCGCTCTACGACAGCCTCTACGCCGAAGGAAAAACCAGCCCACAGGCCGCCCTCAAAGCAGGCGTCCAAGTGGAAAAACTCGACATCAAAGATCTCGCTGCCGCACTCGCCATCACAGAAGATGAAACCCTCCAAGCCATCTATAAGCGCCTCCGAGTCGGTTCCGAACGCCACTTGGCAGCCTTTTCCGGTCAAAGAGGCGGCCAAGGTAAGGGCAAAGGCAACAGCGCAGGAAAGATGAATCGGCAACCATGTCCGGCGAATCGATGCAAGTAAGCCCGGCAAACTGAGACGCGACTAGCGTCGCATCGCTACACAGCCGTAGCGAACTTGCGCTAGCAAGGTCTCCGTCACGTATGCCCTGCAAATTGAGACGCGACTAGCGTCGCATCGCTACACAACTGTAGCGAACTTGCGCCAGCAAGGTCTCCGCCACGCTTGCCCGGCAAACTCAGACGAACAATAGAAAATCTTCAAACTTATCTTGACTTATCGTATATCGTCGATATGCGTTGTAGGTAAATGGCAACGACCAAAAAATCTCTCTTCCCTGAAGAACAAGTCGCACTGGCTGCGTTTGCCGGTGCGCTCGCTCATCCAGCGCGCATCGCCATCATCGGGCTTCTACAAGACAGGGAGGAAGCCTGCTGCGGCGAGATCGTGCGGGAGTTGCCCCTCGCCCAAGCCACCGTCTCCCAGCACCTGCAAGCGCTCAACAAAGTCGGCCTGCTCCACCACCGGCAATCGGGCCCGAAGGTCTGCTACTCGCTCAATTGCGAGGCCTTACGCAGCTTCTGCCACAGCTTCCAGTGCGCGCTCGGCACCGATCAGGACGCCTAAACCCCCACTATTTAGATGAATACACAATCCATACCCACCCCAGATTCCAATTCCCCGCGCATCGTCATCGTCGGCGGCGTAGCCGGCGGCGTATCGGCCGCAGCTCGCCTGCGCCGATTAGATGAGCACGCCTCGATCACCCTGATCGAGCGCGGCTCCGATGTCTCTTTTGCCAACTGCGGCCTCCCCTACCATATCGGCGGCGAAATCGAAGATCGCAGCAAGCTCTCCCTGCAAACGCCGGAGACGCTAAAGGCGCAACTCGCCATCGATGTGCAAGCCCGCACCGAAGCCATCTCCATCGACCGCAATGCAAAGACTCTGCGTATCCGCAGACTGGATACAGGCACCGAAGAAGACATCGCCTACGACAAGCTGATCCTCTCTCCCGGAGCCTCCGCACTCAAGCCGCCCCTGGAAGGCATCGACCTGCCCGGTATCTACACCCTGCGCAATCTGCAGGACATGGATCGAATCAAGGCCGCCACCGAGTCGGCCAAGAGCGTCCTCGTCATCGGCGCGGGCTTCATCGGCCTCGAAATGGCCGAGCAGCTCATCCAATTAGAAAAAGAGGTTACTCTCATCGAACTGATCGAGCAAGTCCTCCCGCAGATGGATCCCGAAATGGTGCGCGCGGTGGAGCAGGAGCTGATGGACAACGGCGTCAACCTCCTCCTCGGCGATGGCATCTCTGGCTTCAGCCCAGGCGAGGGCACGGCACTAAACGCCAAGCTCAAGTCGGGCAAAACACTCTCCGCCGACATGGTCATCCTCTCCATCGGCGTGCGCCCCGAAAGCCAGCTGGCCAAAGACGCCGGCCTCGAACTCGGTGAGCGCGGCCACATCAAGGCCAACGCCCACATGCAAACTTCCGACCCCGACATCTACGCGGTTGGCGATGCCAGCGAAACCATCGACCCCATCCTCGGCGGCCCCACCGCCATCGCACTCGGCGGCCCCGCCAACCGTCAAGGCCGCACCGCCGCCGACCACATTATCCTTGGCGATCAAGCTAAGCCCTACCCCGGCTCCATCGGCACCTCCATCGTGCGGGTCTTCGATGTCGCCGCCGGCGTCACCGGCCACAGCGAGAAACGCCTGCAACAGATGGAGATCGAATACGAAAAAACTATCGTCACCGATTTCAACCATGCCAGCTACTTCCCCGGAGCCACCCACCTCACGGTCAAATTACTTTGGGAAAAATCCACGGGTCGCATCCTCGGTGGCCAGGCCAATGGCATCGAAGGCGTCGATAAGCGCCTCGACGTGCTCGCCACCGCGATCAAAGGTCGACTCACCGTCGACGAACTCGAGCACCTTGAGCTGGCCTACGCACCGCCCTTCGGCGCAGCCAAAGACCCGCTCAACACCGCAGGCTTCTCCGCTAACAATATCCGCAGCGGCAAGCTGCGCCCTATTTACACCTTGGCCGAAGCCGAGGGCACCCAGCTCGTCGATACCCGCCCCGCTGAAATGGCCAAACTCAAACCGATCCCCGGCGCGGTCAACATCCCCTACCCCGAGTTGCGTTCGCGTATCCACGAATTGGATACAGCCAAACCTGTCACTACGATCTGCGCACTCGGCAAGATGAGTTATTTCGCCGCTCGCATCCTCTCCCAGCACGGCTTCGAGGTGCAGGCGCACGTCGGCGGTTGGAAAACCGAACAACGCCCTCAGCCCCCCACTTCCAAAGAAACCACTATGAACGACACCACCCAATCCCAAGATAAAGCACCGGCCCCCGTCGGCGAAACCATCCAGCTCGATTGCACCGGCATGGCCTGCCCCGGCCCCATTCTCCGGGTCAAAGAAGCCGCCGCGATGCTGGCCGCAGGCCAAGTCCTCGAAGTCCGCGCCTCCGATGCGGGTTTCAAAAACGACCTGCCCGCCTTCTGCAAGGCCAACGGCTACGAATGCCTTAGCGTCGAAAAGGACAAAGGCATCGTCACCGGCCGCCTCAGCCGGGACGCCGCCTGCCCCGTGGCGGCCACGCCGGCCAGCACCGCCAAGGGTGCCACCATCGTCGTCTTTTCCGGCGAACTGGACAAGGCCATGGCCGCCTACGTCATCGCTAACGGCGCCGTCGCCATGGGCGGAAAAGCCACCCTCTTCTTTACCTTTTGGGGACTAAATGTCCTGCGCAAAGACCCCGCCCCTAAAGTCGGCAATAAAAGCTTTATGGATAAAATGTTCGGCTGGATGCTTCCACGCGGCGCTAACAAGCTGCCCCTCTCCCAAATGCACATGGGCGGCCTCGGCACTTGGATGATGAAAGACCGCATGGCCGGTAAAAAGCTCCCCAACCTCCCCGGCCTGATGGAAGAAGCCCGCAAATCCGGCATCCGCCTGGTCGCCTGCACCATGTCGATGGAAGCCATGGGCATCCGCGAAGAAGAACTCATCGACGGTGTCGAGCTCGGCGGCGTCGCCGAATACCTCGGTGCCGCTTCTGAAACCCACGCCAACCTCTTCATCTAATGAAAAGCCTAAACTTAATCGGCGCAGCCGCCTGCATCGCACTGCTCAGTGCCTGCAGCGAGCAAGCGCCGACCGCCCCCATCGACGACCAAACCAGCGACGAAGCCTATATCAACGAAAGCCGCGCCACCGTTATGGCACTCAAGGAAACACTCTCGCAAGAGCTTCGCACAGCGATCCAGACCCAGGGCGTGCCCGCAGCGATTCAAGTCTGTCAATTAGTAGCCCTACCCATCACCGATGGCGTGACAGCCGGAGACCCAAAAACAAAAATCGCCCGCACCGCGCTACGCTTCCGCAATCCGGCAAATGCGCCCGACGAAGCCTCCGCCGCCATCCTGAAAGGCTGGACAAACAGCGTGGCAACAAGTGGAGAAGCACCTGCACCCATCGTGACGCGCGAAGGCAAATCCGTCATCGTCCACCACCCGATCATCATGCAGGACGCCGCCTGCCTAATGTGTCACGGAAATCCAGATACCTTTGCCCCAGAAGTCACGCAAGCACTCCAGCTGCTCTACCCTGACGACGCAGCCACCAGCTTCGAACTCGGCGACCTCAGAGGCGCCTTCCGCATCGAGTTCCTGCCGTAAGCCCTCAGTGAGAAATCAAGATTCAAAATAATATACTAGGCGCTTCGATAACCACAACTCACGCCATGATGGTGCCATATCTGCCTTGGGAACGCAACTTCCCCCAGTTGCTCAAGTCCGAATTGGCGACTAATAAATACCCTGCGGAATTTATGCGCACGGACTAAAAAACTAAAAAGGGGCAAAAACTAACTGGGATTGGATGCTTCAGCAGCCCCACGTCTCCATTAGTTGCTGCATGGTAAAATCTTGCATATCAACGGAAGCTAAATAGCCGATCAAAGTTATTTCAAAGTGCTCCTTAAGTCCGTGCCACCCCCATGCGTTCGATTCGTAGCGGACTCGTTGAAAATCGAAGAACCTCCGTCAGTTTTTTCTCCTTCTACATCCTCACGAAAAAACTTCACGCCGTAGACTTTGAAGCACTGCCAGATCTCCCCAGGCCGCTCCCTTAAGAGGATGAACCTTCGGTGGATGCTTCCGCCTTCGATCCCTTTGCACCGCGCCGACGAAGCCCCTGACATATTCGGCAGAGCCTAGAATAGCACCTTCCGTAAAGTAACGCACACGACAACGAAGCACCGCAGCACGAGGCAGCACCCCATCCTGCTCCTCAATCACTTTGCTGACCATTCGACGATCCATCACTTTACCTTTCACCTCCCACGGATCACCACCTTTACCAAAGATAAGAGACCGATGCGCTTGGAGCACACTCTGCGGAGACTGATCCGCACCGACGTGATCTGCCCAGATGCGAAATAACCCGTCCACTGCCCTCCATTTGCCCTCCAGTCCCTCGCGGCCTTCTCGACGCGGGAAGCCACCTGAATTTGCGACCGCTTCGGCATAGCCACAAAACCGGTAATCTTTCGGATCCTCCACGAGACCCGCCCTTACCGGGTTCAGATCGATATAGGCCGCCATCGTCTGAAGCGGATTACCCGCACCTTCAACCAGAACGGACTTAAAACGATCCGCCCAGAGAGTGCCGAAGCGTTGATGGGATTTATTAAACCAGATAGTGAAACGCTGCTTCACAGTCTTCATATATTCGGACACATCCCCCATCCGCACGATCAAGCGCTGACGAACTACGTCCGCCTCCTCACCGCCCGCCGCCAATTCCGCTTCCATTACATTAATTGAGGCCTCCTGATACTTAGTTGGTTTCGGATACAGCACTTTGTAACGACGCATCAGCTCTGAGTCTGACAGCTCACCCAATTCCGGCACTTCGACCAGCACATGGAAGTGGTTTGGCATTACGCAGTAAGTAAGAACCTGAACCCCGCAGAAGTCCGCCACCTGCCAAATCATCTTACGCAGCACTTCCTTTTCCCTATCCCCAAATAATCGCTCCCCATTCACCGTGCGGGTCATACAGTGGTAGGTCGCGTCGACTCCATAGACTTTTAAACGATTTTCCCTCATAAAAACCGATGATGGACTAAAACGTAGTCCTCTGTCCAGTGCTTAATGCAGGGACAGGCACTTATATAAAAGCTCGTTCTCAGAGGCGCCTTCCGCATCGAGTTCCTGCCGTAGTGCGTTGAGACAAGTTTTCTTTCGTAGCGTGCAGCTTTAGCAAACGTCCCCGTAAGTTCTAAGCAGAATCTGAAAGTGATTTGAGCGTCAGGAAGATGTCGCCCAGATGCTTGATCGAAAGAACCGTCATTTTCTCCCCGATTGGATAGTTTTCCCTTCCAGGATAGATCACCCATAAATGCTCCAATTCGAGGTCCTGCATGGCGGCAGTCATTGATTTCGTTCGGCGAGGGGCATCGGCGTATTTGAACTCGGCGGCGAAGTTTTTGCCGTTTTGCTGCCAGAAGAGATCCACCTCGGCACCCGCCTGTGTCGCCCAAAAGAAAAAGCGCTCATCGGGTAGGCCAGAGAACTGAATCAATTGGTTGAGGGCGAATCCTTCCCAAGAAGCGCCTAGCTTTGGATGACTTGCGAGGTAGTCTGGAGAGTCGATAGACTGGAGCTGATGAAAAAGCCCGGAGTCATTCAGGTAGATTTTTGGGCGTTTGACTAAACGCTTTGAAGTGTTGGTAAACCATGGACGAAGCACGCGAATCATGAAGGTCTCTTGCAAAATATCGACATAGTGCCGGATCGTTGTGTCGGCGACCTGGAGGGATCGCCCAAGCTCGGAATACTTGATGATGTTTCCATGATAATGACTGAGCATAATCCAGAAGCGGCGCAACATGGCCGCGGGCACCTGGATCCCGAATTGCGGGATGTCGCGTTCGAGAAAGGTGGTTATGTAGTCCTCCAGCCATTTGCTGGCTAGCGCGTCCTCCGGTGCGAGGTAAGCGCGAGGGAAACCGCCCCGCCACCAGAGCTTTTTCCATTCGTCCGGCCCTACTTCGTCGAGGGCGAATCCATTTAGTCGCAGAAAAAGAATACGCCCTGCAAGCGTTTCATTGCCTTGGCGAATGAGGTCGCGCGATGCGCTGCCCAATATTAGATAATGTGTTTCGCTCTGTTGGTCGACTAGGTAGCGAAGCAAGGAGAATAGTTCTGGGCGGAGTTGAACCTCGTCGATCACGACGAGTCCTTTCAAGCCCTCAAGCGCGGTCTGGGGATGTTCCAGCCGCGCGAGATCGCGTGGATTTTCCAGATCGAAGTAGTGGTCTGCTTTCATCGTCCGTGCGAGTGACGTCTTACCGCTCTGCCGTGGCCCCAAAATCGCAACAACCGGGCTGAAATCTATGTATTTCCGTAGCATTTCACGCTGCCGAGTTCTGTTAATCGCTGTCTGTATATTTGCAGTAATCCTAGTAATATCGCAAGTGACCACCGAATTAGCAAGTATTATTGCTTATAGGGATATAATCATAAGTGCCGCGCTACTTTCGTATATTGACAACTCCCCGGTAATAACATTTGTTACCACCTATGGCTATCGAAACTAAAGTTCGCAAAATCGGCAACTCCCTCGGCATCGTCCTCCCCAAAGAAGCGCTCCAGGCACTCAAAGTAGAGGAAGGCGCCACCGTCTACTTGACGGAGGCACCCAACAACTCGCTCCAGATCAACCCTGAGCGTCCGGGCTTTGAAGAGAAAATGCGAGTGGCCGATAGCCTTATGCAGCGTTACCGCAATACCTTCCGCGAGCTAGCAAAATGAGCGATCCTAATTGGATAGAAAAAGCCGATTGCTTAGCCTTTCACTCTGCCTTGGTCGCCCGTTTTGGTGGCGCAGATGGTATGCGGGACGAAGGCCGGCTCGATGCTGCCATGAGTAAGCCCTTGCAGTTGTTTCACTACGAGGAACCGACGATCCTCGAACTGGCGGCCGCCTACGCGTCAGGAATCGTTAAAGGTCACCCCTTTCTCGATGGCAACAAGCGCTCCGGACTGATGGCAGCAGCGATGTTTATAGAAATCAATGGATTCCGCTTCGAGGCGACCGAAGAGGAGGCTGCGCTACAAATTCTGGCCTTAGCCGACTTGCGGCTAACCGATGCGGAGCTTGCTGATTGGTTCGCTTATGTTTGCGTGCGCCCCAGCTAAGTGACTAGCTTCTTAACATGAAAACACATATTCCCCTCACCTTCGTCCTGTTGGCCGCTCTCCTCTTCACTGCCTGCGGCACGACCAAGAGCCAGCGCATCAGCCAAAACGAAGCGCAGTTCAATACCTACACCCCTGGCGAGCGGAAATTGATCCGCACCGGGCAGATCGCTGTTGGCTTCGATCAAGACATGGTGCGCATGGCACTGGGCGACCCGAGCCGCGAGGCGACTGTCGACTCAGTCGCCGGTAAACAGATCGCTTGGGAATACCGCCAGCTAAAGCCGTCCCTCGGAGTCTCACTCGGCGGCGGCATTGGCACAGGCGGCAGCGGCGTCGGCATCGGCACCGGCGTCGGTGTCAGCCCCAATAATACGAAGCTGCTCAAGCGCGTCGTCTTCGACCGCCAAACCGGTAAAGTCAGCGAAGTCCAATCTTACGACTAATTATACATGAGTTACCAAGCCCGCTACTCGAAACACACTTTTCAAAACCGCCTCGATTGGCAAGATCTCGACCCCGACTACTTGCGCCAACTCGTCGGCCTCGCCAAGATCGAAGACCTCGCCGGCGCGGGACTCGCCCACCGCCCCACGCGTCTCGGCGACGTCACCACCGCGCTCATGCCCGAAGGTGCCACCGGACGCGCCCAGCTCACTGCCCGCGAGCCGCTTGTGCTCTGCGGTCTCGGCCTCGTGCAAACCGTCCTCGATAGCTATGGGCAAGGCTGCCAGTTCGAGGCGCAGACAGAAGACGGTCAACTCATGGGTAAGGGCGACAGCATCGGCATCCTCAGCGGCCCCTCAGCGCCACTCCTCCAAGCGGAGCGCGTCATCCTCAATTTCCTCCAGCACCTCAGCGGCATTGCCACGCTCTCCCGGCTCTACGTCGATGCGCTCGAAGGCAGCCCCACCTCACTGCTCGACACCCGCAAGACGCTACCCGGCTACCGCGTGCTCCAGAAGTATGCCTTCGCCTGCGGGGGCGGCTATAATCACCGCATCGGCCTCTTTGACCGCGTCTTGCTTAAGGATAATCATCTCGCCGTGGCAGGTGCGACTGGCGGCAACCGCCTCACCCAAACAGTCGCCCTAGCGGTCAGCACCTTTGAGCACCTCGCAGTCGAAGTCGAAGTCGATACCCTCGAGCAAATTCCCCCCGTACTCGAAGCCGGCGCCGACATCATCCTGCTGGATAACTTCAGCCCGCTCGAGCTCAAAGAGGCCGTCCAAATCATCGACGGCCGCGCCAGCACCGAAGCCAGTGGTGGCATCACCCTTGTAAACTTGTCTCAACTCGGTGACTTAGGGCTCGACTTCATCTCCACTGGCGCGCCCATCCACCAAAGCACCTGGAAAGACATCGGGCTCGACTGGTTATGAGGGAAGCCAACGAATACCGCCAGATGCCCCCTAACGGCGACGCGCTCACCATCCTTACCGCGCTCCTCGACGCACCCGACGCCTTTGTCTCTGGTAGCCTTCTCGCCGAACAGCTCGGCATGTCGCGCCCCGCCATCCATGGCAAGCTCGACAAGCTGCGCGAGCAGGGCTTCGAGGTGGAGGCGATTCGCAATAAGGGCTACCGCATTACCAAGGAGCCGGAAGTGCTCCACCCAGACTTGATCCGCTACCACACCGAAAAGACGGGCTCGGCCATGGAAGTCCTCTACTTCCCAGTCATCGACAGCACCAACAGCGAGGCCGAGCGCCAGCTCTCCTACGGGCACCGCGCCCCCTTTGCCATTGCATCCAGCTGCCAGACCAAGGGTAGAGGCCGCCTCGGGCGCGACTGGCACAGCGCCACCGCCGATAACCTCTACCTCTCCGTCGTCTTTGAGCCGAACACCCCCCCACAAGCGCTCCAGCATTTCACCCTCTGGGCCGGCATCCATATCTGCCGCGCCCTCCAAAGCCTCGTCCCCAAAGCGCTACTCAAAATTAAATGGCCAAACGACCTTCACTGCGGCGGACGCAAGTTCGCCGGTATGTTGACTGAGGCCAAGATGGATGCCGATAGCCTACGCAGCATCATCTTTGGCATCGGGCTCAACGTAAATAGCAACCCTTCGAAATACCCGCAGACGCTGCGCAAGACCGCCACCAGCCTCTACGCTGTGCACGGCGAAGAGCTACCGCTCAATCAAGTCGCTGCCGCAGTGATCCGCGCAGTCCAAAGCGCCTACGATACCTGTATCCTCGGCGAGGGATCCGAAAACCTGATCGCAGCCTGGGCTCCCCTCAGCTCGCTTTCCGGCCAAGTAGTCACAGCCATCACGGGCGGTAAGGAGATCACCGGCACCGCCACCGGCATCGACCAAACGGGCGCTCTCATACTGACGGCCGAGGACGGCACCATGCAAAAAGTCCGCGCCGGCGATGTCACCTTGAAGAAGTAGGGGCTTCACTTGTGACGCCCGCCGTGTATAAGTGCTTCCAATTACGTGCTTCCAACAATGGCGGTCATTACAAGTGAAACCTCTACGAAATAATATCCATGACAACTTTATGCATCGACGTCGGCAACACCAGCACTCACTACGGGCTGGTCGAGGGGCAAACTGTCCAATCCACGGCGCACTTCCCTACCCATAATTTCGACGCCTCTCCTTCGCCGGAGTTCGCCACAATCCTCGCCCCACTCATTGCGCAAGCCAAAGGCGTATCCTTTTGCTCCGTCGTACCCGCGATCAACGACAACCTCTGCGCCAGCCTCGCTGCCTTCGATAAACCCATATTCCATCTCACTTATAAATCCTGCACCGGGCTCGACCTTGTCTACCCCAAGCCGAGCGAAATCGGGCAAGACCGCATCGCCAACGCCATCGCCGCACAGGAATTCTACGGCATCCCCGCCATCGTCATCGACATGGGCACCGCCGTCACCTTCGACATCGTCAGCAGCCGAGGCTACGAAGGCGGCATCATCGCACCCGGCCTCGCCGTCATGACCAAGTATCTGCACGAGCAGACCGCCCTCCTCCCAGAGCTCAAACCCGAAGACCTCCTCGGTGTCGAAGGTGCCATCGGTAAATCCACCGTCCACGCGATGAAAATCGGCGTCGCTATCGGCTTTTCCGGAATGATCCATGCCCTCTTGCAGAAAGTCACCGAAGAGTTGCGAAACCGAGGCGAATCAAAACCTGTCGTACTTTCGACTGGTGGCAGCATCACTAATTTGACCAAAGACTGGGCACAGAAGAGTGAATTCGTCCAAAACCTGACTCTGATGGGACTCGGCGTAGCGGCACGACGCAACCGATCTTAAAATTTACTTCAACTTATTAACACTTTGAGCTTCCTTACAAACTCTCGCACTAGCGTTAAAGTAGTAAAACAACGCGTCATCGGTGCACAGGCACAAGCTCCCGAAGAAGACTACCTCGCGATCGAAGACCCGCTAGAGATCACCCTAGCCTACCAGCGCCACGACAGCCCAGTCGAAAAAAAACTCATCGTCACCATGCGCACACCTGGGCATGACGAAGAGCTTATTCACGGCTTCCTCTACTGCGAGGGCATCATCCAATCCGCCGCCGACATCATAGAGATTCAGCTCAGCGGCAACAATGCCCATGCCGCGCCCACTCGCGCCCGCGTCCAACTCCGCCCCGGCCTCGACGCCTCCACCAAAACGGCCGAGCGCAACTTCGCCGTGCATTCCAGCTGCGGCGTCTGCGGCACCACCAACATCGGCCATTTAGAGATCCCCAAAGCGCTCAAGATTCAAGACAACACCCGCGTATCCGCAAAGTGGATACACCAGCTGCCCGCGCAAATGCACGACCAGCAAGCTACCTTCCGCCAGACTGGAGGCCTCCACGCAGCCGCCATCTTCGCCGCCGACGGCGGCCTCAAAGCCTCCCGCGAAGACATCGGTCGCCACAACGCCCTCGACAAAGCCATTGGCGCACTTCTCATCGGCCGCCTCATCCCAAGTCGCGCCCAAGTGCTCTGCGTCAGCGGCCGCATGAGCTACGAGATTTTACAAAAAGCGCTCATCGCCCGCATCCCCATCATCACCGGCGTCGGCGCCCCCTCCAGCATGGCCGTCGCATTGGCTAACGATTTCAACATCACCCTCATCGGTTTCGTCCGCAAAGGCAGCTACAACATCTACAGCAGCCCCGAACGAATAAAGACCACTTTAGCTTAGTAGAAAAAAAAGGAGGGGCTGCTGTAGCTGCCCGCGTATCTCAAGCCGCCAGCCTGGAAGACAAGCTGACTAAAGTCGCCCAGCCCAGTCAATGCCTTGACCACTCAAAAATAAATCTTCACCGTCACTCCGACACACACTCCCACCTTCACTTTCACTCCGTGCGCAGCACGGCGCCACCATGCAACCCGACCCCGAACCACCCCGCAAGCTCCTCGACCTAAAACGCTCTGCGCCCAAAGATAAAGCAGTCGGCACCAAGGCGGTCACCAATTCTCTCAAGCACGTCAACCAGCAAGCAGGCGCAAATCGAGGCGCCAAAGCGCTCTACCGGCTCAATCAAAAGCATGGCTTCGACTGCCCCAGCTGCGCCTGGCCCGATCCCGACGGCGAGCGCTCCAAGTTTGAGTTCTGCGAAAACGGAGCCAAAGCCGTCGCCACCGAAACCACAAAAAAACGCGCCGACGCCGCGTTTTTCGCCGTCCACTCAGTCGCCCAACTCTCCGAGCAGTCCGACTTCTGGCTCAACGACGCCGGCCGCCTAACCGAGCCCTTTCTCCTCGACAAAGGTGCCAGCCACTACCGCCCCATCTCATGGGAGGCCGCTTTCGCCATCATCGCCGAAGAGCTCAACGCCGCCGACTCGCCCGACGAAGGCATCTTCTACACCTCCGGACGCGCCAGTAACGAGGCCGCCTTTCTCTACCAACTTTTCGTCCGCCACTACGGCACCAACAATTTGCCCGACTGCTCCAACATGTGCCACGAATCCAGCGGCGCAGCTCTCAACGAAACCATCGGCGTCGGCAAAGGCACCGTCACCCTAGAAGACATCGAGACGACTGACTGCCTACTCATCATGGGGCAAAACCCCGGCACCAACCACCCCCGCATGTTGACCTCGCTCGAAATCATGGTCAAAGGCGGCGGCAAAATCCTCTCCGTCAACCCACTCTTCGAGACCGGCCTACGCGCTTTCTCCCATCCTCAAAAGCTCAAAAGCGTCCTCGGACAAGCCACCCCCCTCGCCTCACAGCACCTCCCCATACGGCTCAATGGCGATCTCGCTTTTCTCAAAGGGATGCTGAAATGCGTGCTCGAAACCGATGCCATTGACCCCGCATTTATCGAAGAATACACCCACGGTTACGAAGTCTTCGTTGCCGAGCTCGCAGCCATCACTTGGCTTACAATCACCGAGCAGTCCGGCCTCGCCGAAGCCGAGATCCGCAAGGCCGCCCAAACTTTCATCGAGGCCGAAAACGCCATCACCTGCTGGGCGATGGGGCTCACCCAGCACCGCAATGCCGTCGCGACCATCCGCGAAGTCGTCAACCTTCACCTAATCACCGGCAAGATAGGGCGCGCCAAGAGCGGTCTCTGCCCCGTGCGTGGCCACAGTAATGTACAAGGCGACCGCACCATGGGCATCTGGGAGAAAATGCCCGAGCCCTTCCTCGCCGCACTCGACGCCGAGTTCGAGTTCGCCAGCCCCCGCAAACACGGCTACGACACAGTCGACGCCATCGAAGCCATGCTCGCAGGCAAGGCGCGCGTCTTCATCGGCCTCGGAGGTAACTTTCTCTCCGCCTCGCCCGATACCCACCTCACCGCTCAAGCCATGCGCCGCTGCGCCCTCACCGCGCACATCGCGACCAAGCTCAACCGCGGCCACCTCATCACCGGCCAGCGCGGGCTCATCCTCCCCTGCCTCGGCCGCACCGAAGCCGACCACCAAAAGAGCGGGCCACAATTTGTCACCGTCGAAGACTCCATGAGCGTCGTCCATAAATCCGAAGGCCGCCTAGAGCCTGCCACACAGATGCTTAAAAGCGAGCCAGCCATCATCTGTGGCATCGCCCGCGCCACGCTGCCCCCATCGCGCGTGCCTTGGCAGGCCTTTGAAGACAACTACGACCTCATCCGCCAACGCATCGAAAGCGTGCTGCCAGACTTCAAAGATTTCAATCACCGTGTCCGCCAACCCGGCGGCTTCTACCTACCCAACGCTGTCAAGCAACGCGAGTTTCACACCGTAACTGGCAAAGCTAACTTCACCGTAAATACGCTCAAACCTATCGCCCTCGAGCCGGATCAGCTACTCCTGCAGACCTTCCGCAGTCACGACCAGTTCAATACCACCATCTATGGTAACAACGACCGCTATCGAGGCATCCACAACGAGCGGCGGGTCATCTATTTGAATGCCGAAGACATGGCCGAGCGCAACATCGCCTCCGAGCAACCAGTCGATATTACCAGCCACTTTAATGGCGAGACCCGCACCGCGAAGCTCTTCCTCGCCATACCCTATGACACCCCCCGTGGATGCGCCGCCGCCTACTATCCCGAGGCCAATGTATTGGTGCCACTCGGCGCTCGCGCCGAAATCAGCCAAACTCCGATTTCAAAATCAGTCGTCGTTACGATTTCGGCAAGCTGCTAGCGAATGCCGCACAGTTGCTCCGCCGCAACCAAGGCATCCTCAAATGGCCACGTCGCCTTCAGGTTCTGCGACTCCGTCATCGCGCCAGAGTAGAGCAGGAAGACCGCCGTTCCGATGCGCTGAGCGTCCTTGGCGTCAACTAAACTGCCCACTAATTCGATAAAGAAGGCTCTCTGCGCACGTTTATATTGGTCGACCAAGTATGCCAGTTCAGGCTCCGCTTCTAGATCAACACACGCAGCGGTATTAGCAAATTGGCAGGAGCGCCAACCGTTGGTTTCCACCCAGCTGCGCATCGAATAAAAATACTTCTTCAAACGCCGCTCCTTTTCCCCCGGACGCTCCATGAAAGTATCATGCATGATGCGCATCCGCTTAGTCAGCCGCTCAAGCCACGCCTTGCCCAGTGCCGATTTGCCACTGAAGGCACGGTGGAATTCCGCCTTTGGCAGCCCACTAGCCGCAATCACCTCATCCACCGAAACCGAGCTGTAGCCTCTTCGGTGAAAAAGTTCACTGGCCTTGGCTAAAATAATTTCTCGGGGTGGTATCTCATGCATCACTCCACCACACGTTCCCTCTAGCTATCGGTCAAGGCGACAGACGGGTTGTTGAAATTTTGAAATTTTAATTACATTCAAAATTGTGCGGCACACACAAAACACATCTACTTTTCAATATTTACACGCCTCCACTTCTCCCCATGCTGCGCATTCCTTATGAACCGAGTGTATATCAAAACCTACGGGTGCCAGATGAACCAGCGCGACTCCGAAGCAGTCGCGGCGATGCTTCGTGGCAAAGGTTATGCAATCGTTGAGAATGAGCTCGATGCCGATGTCGTCCTGCTCAACACCTGTAGCGTGCGCGATCAAGCCGAGCAAAAAGCCATCGGCAAGGCCGGACACCTCGCTAAAAGAAAACGTAAAGACCCCAATTTCATCATCGGGATCATGGGCTGCATGGCGCAAAACAGAGGCGATGAACTCGTCGACCGCCTGCCTGACCTCGATCTGATCGTAGGCACACAGAAATTTCACCGCGTCCCCGAACATTTGGACGACATGATCGCCAGCTTGCAAGGCCAAGGCCCCCGCCCCGCCACCATCATCGACCTTGCAGAAGAGTTGGACTCGCAGAACACAATTAAGTCTCATATAAGTGACAAAATAAAACCAGCCGCCTTCGTCAGCATTATGCAAGGCTGCAACATGAAGTGCGCCTACTGCATCGTTCCCAAGACACGCGGTGCCGAGCGCGCCCGACCGATGGAAGCCATCATCGAGGAAATCGAAGAGTTGGCAAGCAAGGGCACCCGGGAAGTCACCTTGTTGGGACAAATTGTAAATCAATACGGTATCCGCGAGTTTCCCTTCGTGAATAAGAAGAGTCCCTTCGTGCAATTACTCGAAAAGGTGCACACCATCGAAGGTATCGAGCGCATCCGCTTCACCAGTCCGCACCCCGTCGGGTTTAAGGACGACTTAATCGAGTGCTATGGACGCCTGCCCAAGCTTTGCGAGTATCTCCACTTCCCAATGCAGAGCGGCAGCGACCGCATCCTCAAAGCGATGCGCCGCCCCTACACGATTGAGAAGTTCAAGAGCATCATTAAAAAGATGCGCGTGGTGCGTCCGGATATGTATATTTCGACCGACGTGATTGTCGGCTTCCCTGGCGAGACAGAAGAGGATTTCGAGCTCACTCGCAAACACTTTGAGGAGATCGGCTTTGATATGGCTTATCTGTTCAAATACAGCGTGCGCCCCGACACCAGCGCCGAGCCACTCGGCGACCCTGTCACCAAAGAACAGAAAGAAGAGCGCAATCAGGTACTGTTAGATATATTAAGTAAGCGCTCACTAGAGCGAAACGCATCACTGATCGGCACCGTCGAGGAAGTGCTTTTTGAAGGCCCTGCCAAGAAGGGCGAAAACATGTTCCTCGGCCGCAGCCGCGGCAACCGAGTCGTGCTAGTCAAAGCCACCCCACGCCTGGTCGGTCAGTTCGCCCAAGTCCGCTATCAACGAGCCACCGCCAGCACCCTGTTCGGCGAACTTGTGCTAGAAGGCGTCGAATCCAATCCAGGCGTAGAAGCGACACTCCTGTCGCTTTAATAGCGCTCGCATACCATGGACACAATTTCGAAAAGGCAACAGACGCGGAAACCGCTTTTTGGTTAGGTAAAAGCTCTCGCCTGTAGTTCGAAGCGGATTGACCGGTCCGCCACACTTTAGCGTCCAAACCAAGAAACACCCGAACCACTATTAAAGCCCTGTCCCTTAAATATATGTAGCATTACACACGATATTAACATTTACTTATTTTATGAACCATAAATGTATGAAATTGTGATCTTATACTTTTACCATTACACCTCGCTAAACGCAAATACTCACCAAATCGTGACTGATCCATTGCAATGAAGGCTCATCTATCGCCGTGGTGTGGAGCAGCTTGCTTCTATATTGATCTTGGGCTCAAAGGTAGTTAAAAGATCAGTTGCGATGACGGACTCCCTACAGCCGAGCGATTTTAATGATCTGCATTCGCGCTCATCGCCCGCAGAAAAGATCGCTTGTTTCCGTTCTCTCTTTCACGGGCGCACTGATGTGTATCCGCTGCGTTTTGAAAGTAAGCGCACCGGCCGCGCGGGCTACTCGCCAGCTTGCAGTAACGAGTGGGTGCGGGGTATCTGCGAAAAGCCGCGCATCAAATGCTCAAACTGCCCACATCAGGATTGGATTGCTGTGAACGATCGCCTCATCAACTGGCACCTCTCGGGTAAGGACTCAAGCGGGCAACCGTTCGTAATGGGCGTCTATCCAATGCTACGAGATGAAACCTGTAGCTTTCTCGCAATCGATCTGGATGGGGAGGGTTGGCAAAGAGATGCTCAGGCCTTGGCCGCGGTGGCGCGCCGGCTTGAGTTACCCGTAGCCTTGGAACGCTCGCGCTCGGGTAATGGCGCTCACCTTTGGTTTTTCTTCGAACAGGCAATTGCCGCCACGCTAGCGCGCCTTTTGGGCGCTCATATACTGACCGAAGCAATGGAATCACGGCCAGAGATTGGTTTGAGCTCTTATGACCGTATGTTTCCCAATCAAGATACTCTGCCTCGGGGTGGCTTTGGAAATCTGATCGCTCTTCCCCTGCAAAAGGCGGCGCGCGATGCCGACAACTCAGTTTTCCTAGACGATGCTTTGGAGCCGATTCCAGATCAATGGGCGTTTCTCGGCCAGATTGCGAAGATTAGCTCGCAAAGAATTTCGGAGATCGTCGTTCGAGCGGAGCGCAACAACCGGATTCTGCCCATTCGAATACCGCCTTCTGATGAATTTAAGCTCGCCCCGTGGAGGGCGCCCCCCTCTCGACGGGCGACTGATGCGGTCATTGAGACTAACTTTTCTGAGAAACTGGAGATCGTACTTTCCGATAAGATCTACATCCCGAAAATGGAACTCCCGCCCGCCTTGCGCAACTGTGTCCTACAACTGGCGGCATTTCAAAATCCCGAGTTCTACAAAGCACAGGCCATGCGACTGCCCACCTATGACAAGCCACGCGTGATCGCTTGTGCCGAGGAGCACATCGCACACATTGCTCTGCCGCGCGGTTGCCTAGATGAACTGAAAGCCTTGTTTCGTCATCACAAAGTTCGTTACAAAATAAAGGATCTGCGTATATCCGGAAAAGCACTACAAGTTTCTTTTCTAGGAGAACTGCGCTCAGAGCAAATCGCAGCCGCGAAAGCGATGCTGCTACATGATACAGGCGTGCTAGCCGCAACCACCGCTTTCGGTAAAACAGTGCTGGCGGCATGGATGATCGCCGAGCGCGGCGTCAATACGCTAATCCTGGTGCATCGCCAGCAATTGATGGAGCAATGGGTGGCTCGGCTTTCGACCTTTTTGGACTTTCCGGAAAAATCTATAGGTCGCCTCGGCGGTGGTCGCCGTAAGCTGCGCGGGCAAATCGACGTAGCTCTGATCCAGAGCATGGTTCGCAAAGATGTGGTGGATGACCGAATCGCCGACTACGGACAAGTGGTCGTCGATGAATGCCACCATCTATCGGCCCAAAGTTTTGAAAGAGCGATCAGCCGGGCGAAAGCGAAATACGTGCTGGGGCTCTCGGCCACGGTGCAGCGAAAGGACGGCCACCATCCGATCATCTTTATGCAATGTGGTGCAATTCGTTATAGAGTGGATGCCAAAGATCAAGCCAAGAAGCGACCGTTTCAGCATCATGTAATCGTGAGGCCGACTAGCTATCGTCAGCTAAGCGAACCAGAAGACGATGCCCGCATCGAATTTCAAAGGCTGTGTCAGGACTTAATGGAAGACCGTTCACGCAACCGCTTAATCTGCGCGGATGTCGCGACGGCAATTGAAGCGGGGCGACACCCGATGGTTTTAACCGAACGCACCGAACATCTCGCTTTATTGGAGGCACTTTTAGCCGAAAAAAACATAGAAACCGTCATCTTAAGAGGCGGCATGGGGAAGTGCCAACGTGCGGCAGCCACAGAGATTCTCGAACGCGGATCGGAAAACCCGGCAGTTGTCTTGGCCACAGGACGCTACGTCGGTGAGGGCTTCGACTGCTCGCGGCTGGATACGCTCTTTGTGACGATGCCAGTCTCATGGCGCGGAACAATTGCACAATACGTAGGGCGCTTACATCGTTTACACGACGGCAAGCAAGTGGTCAAAGTTTACGACTACGCCGACCTGAATGTGCCAATGCTGGAGCGGATGTTTGACAAACGCTGTGCAGGCTATGAAGCGGTGGGCTATTCTATACTTCTACCTGCCAGCGCCCTGCCCGGTTGGCCGCAGAATGTGCCGCTACCCGTTGATCCAGCTTGGAAAAAAGATTACGGGGTCAGTGTGAAGCGATTGATCCTTGACGGAGTTGATGACCCGCTGGCACAGCTTTTCGTCCATGCGAGCACCCCAGTGAGTGAATGCAACCGAGCCCGCAGCGCATCGGAGGCATTTCTATTCAAGCGACTAGAAACTTTAGAGGGCACACGGGGGCGATTCGCCATGAACGAGGAATTGCCCATCCCGTTCAATCAACGGGGCTCAATGGAAGTCGATTTCCTCTGCGAGCCGTTAAAACTAGTCATCGAATTAGACGGCACTCAGCACCTGCAGAATGAGGCAGCATGGCGAAGCGACCGGCAGAAGGATCTGCTCTTACAAAGGCACGGCTACATGGTGATGCGGTTTCTGACGACAGACATCGCCACAAAGCTAAGCATGGTGCTGGATTCGATCTTGGCAACCCTTGTCGAGAGAGCGCGTCGATTTTGAGCAGTGCCTAGGTCGCTCGTTTCCAGATTAGTCCCTCAAAACATCTATCCTAAAGTTATTACAATTAGCCTATATAAATAGCCTGTGTATTTATATTAGGTTGACATCATTTTGCATGCCTCAAGTCTCTTCCTATGAAATCTCGCAAACGTATACTCATGGATGATCGTTCGGCGGTTTACCATGTGGTGAGCCGCA
>Ga0307933_1000486_pt1 | contig 37234 bp, 36 predicted proteins | sample OrgLakmetageno88_FD_201811 | JGI IMG/M metagenome (GOLD analysis project Ga0307933, IMG submission 201811) | Saline water microbial communities from Organic Lake, Antarctica - #88 | ecosystem: Environmental > Aquatic > Non-marine Saline and Alkaline > Saline | place: Antarctica: Organic Lake... | reverse complement strand
CGGCCAGAAAACACGGGCTCAATGTCCTCGACACCCTGACCCTGTCACCATCTCAGATCATCGCTCGGCTCTGAAGGCAGCCCCCCGCACAACCTTATCGGAGAGGGTGCTTGGGAGTTACGATGAAACATCAAAGCCCGACCAGTGCCCGGATATCGCGGGGCGTGGTGCCCTCGGCGCGATAGGTGGCGATGGCGCGGGCGTCGTCGCGTTTGGCAAGGCGTTTGCCCGTCTCGTCGCGGATCAGCCGGTGGTGGTGATAGGCCGGGCTGGTCAGCCCCAAGAGGTGTTGCAGCAGCACATGGATCGGCGTGGCCGCGGACAGATCCTCGCCCCGGATGACATGGGTGATGGCCTGATCGGCATCGTCGAGCACGACCGCGAGATGGTAGGAGGCGCCCATGTCGCGGCGGGCGAGCACCACGTCGCCGACGGTTTCGGTCATGTCCGGTGGCGCGATGGTCTCGTCCTTTTCCCGGTAGCGGAGGGGTCCGTCCAGACGCGCGACGGCGCGGGCCATGTCGAGCCGCAGGGCGCTGTCTGCGGGCATCGGCCCCTCCGGTGGCGCGTCGGGCCGGCAGGTGCCGGGATAGATCACCCCGTCGGGTCCGTGCAGCGGCGCGCCCTCCTGCGGGGCGGCGACCGCGGCGCGGATGTCGCTGCGCGTGCAACTGCAGGGGTATAGCAGGCCCATCCGCCACAGGGTGTCGAGCGCCGCGCGGTAGCGCGGCAGGCGCGTCGACTGGCGCAAGGTGGGGCGGGGCCAGTCCAGTCCGAGCCAGGCGAGATCGTCGCAGATCCGCGCCTCCCATTCGGGGCGGGCGCGGGTCTGGTCGAGATCGTCGATGCGCAGGTGAAACGTGCCACCCGCTGCGAGGGCTCGATCATGGGCCAGCATGGCCGAATAGGCATGGCCCAGATGCAGCGGACCGGTGGGTGAGGGCGCAAACCGCGTGATGAACATGCGCGTGCAGGCTCAGGACGCGACGCTCATGTCTTGGTCGGGGGCTTGCGCGGCGAGCCAGCCTGTCCACGCGGCCTTGGCGCGATCGGTATAGGCCTTGTAGCGGTCCATGCGCCCGCGACGACCGCCCTTGAACCCCTCCACGGGGCGGAAGAGGCCGAAATTGACGTTCATCGGCTGAAACGTCTTCGCCTCGGCACCGCCGGTGATGTGGTGGATGAGCGCGCCCATGGCGCTGTCCTGCGGCACGGAGGGCAGGGAGTGGCCAAGGATCTCGGCGGCTGCGAGACGCCCGGCGACGAGGCCCATGGCCGCGGATTCGACATACCCTTCGACCCCGGTGATCTGGCCGGCAAACCGGATATGGGGCCGCGCGCGCAGGCGCATCTGCGCATCGAGCAGCGTTGGGGCGTTGAGGAACGTGTTGCGGTGCATGCCGCCAAGCCGCGCGAAGCTCGCGTTCTCCAGCCCGGGAATCGTCCGAAAAACAGCCGTTTGTGCGCCGTACTTCATCTTGGTCTGGAAGCCGACGATGTTGTAGAGCGTGCCGAGCGCGTTGTCGCGGCGCAGTTGCACGACGGCATGCGGCTTGATCTCGGGTGCGTGCGGGTTGGTCAGCCCCACGGGCTTCATCGGGCCGTGACGCAGGGTTTCGCGACCGCGCTCGGCCATCACCTCGATCGGCAGGCAGCCATCGAAATAGGGCGTGCCATCGGGCGATATCTCGGCCTCGCCAGAGTGAAAGGCGGTCTTTTCGGCCGCCAGCAGCGCGTCGATGAAGGCCTCGTATCGGTCCCGGTCCATCGGGCAGTTGAGATAGGCCGTGCGCTCTTCTTCGGTGTCGCCCTTGTCGTAGCGCGATTGCATCCATGCGGTGGACATGTCGATGCTGTCGCGATGCACGATGGGCGCGATGGCATCGAAGAAGGCGAGCGCGTCGGTGCCCGTCTCGGTGGCGATCGCGCGCCCGAGACCTTCGGAGGTCAGCGGACCGGTGGCGATGATCCAGTGGCCGTCTGCGGGAAGGTCCGTGATTTCATCATGTTGCACGGTGATATTCGGGTGCTGCATCAGCCGTTCGGTGACGCCTTGGGCGAAGGCGTCGCGATCGACGGCAAGCGCGCCACCGGCGGGCAGGCGGTGATGGTCGGCCATCTGCATGACCAGACCGCCGGCGGCGCGCATTTCCCAGTGCAGCAGGCCGACGGCGTTCTGCTCGTCATCATCCGAACGGAAGGAATTGGAACAGACCATTTCCGCCAGATCGCCGGTGCGGTGCGCGAAGGTGCCGACACGCGGGCGCATTTCATGGATGACGACGGGGACGCCCATGTTGGCGGCCTGCCACGCGGCCTCGGACCCCGCCATGCCGCCGCCGATGATATGCAATGTCTTGGTCATGGACGGTCACCTAAGGGGTTGCATGGCATTTGGAAAGATCCTCACTGGGTCCAGTCGGGCGTGCGCTTGCCGAGAAAGGCATTGATCCCCTCATCGGTGTCGCGGTCGAGCATGTTTTCGACCATCACCGCGCCGGTATGGGCATAGGCGGCGTCGATCCCCATTTCGAGCTGTTCGTAGAAGGCGCGTTTGCCGATGCGCACGGCCGAGCCGAGTTTCGCCGCGACGGTCTCGGCGAGCTTGAGGGTCTCGGCCTCGAGATCTTCGGGCGGCACGGCGCGGTTGACGAGGCCGATCTCCACCGCGCGGGAGGCGTCGATGAAGGCGCCCGTGGTGAGCATCTCGAAGGCCTGCTTTCGCGGGACGTTGCGCGACAGGGCCACCATCGGCGTGGAGCAGAACAGCCCGATATTGACACCGTTGACGCCGAACCGCGTGCCATGCGCGGCCACCGCCATGTCACACGACGCCACAAGCTGACAGCCGGCGGCGGTGGCGATGCCGTGCGGCGCGGCGATCACCGGCTGCGGCAGGTCGCGGATCGCCGTCATCACCGCGGTGCAGCGCGAAAAGAGATCGGCGAAATAGCCGCGCCCGCCATCCTCGGACTGACGCCCGGCCTGCATTTCCTTGAGGTCGTGGCCCGCGCAGAACGCCTTGCCAGTGGCCGACAGGGTCACGACGCGAATGGTCGGGTCGGTCGCCAGCCGACCGAATTCGGCCAGCAATGCGGCCAGCATCGCATCCGAAAGCGCGTTGAGATTGCCAGGCGAGTTCAGCGTCAGGCGCGCGATTGCGCCCTCGTCGGTGCGGTCGAGAAGTGTCATCTTGTGTCCTCCAGTCGGTTGTGGCCATTGTGGCACGAAAAGGCCTTGGGAGGAAAGCATGGGCGTCAGGATGAGCGCACCGGATCTGATGGAATTTCTCGAAAGGGAGTTTCCGCAGGTCGGACGTGACTTCGCGATCGAGGAGGTTGACGAGATGCGCGTGCGCGTCCGGCTTCTGGTCGGCGAGCGGCATCTGCGCCCCGGCGGCACGGTGTCGGGCCCGTCGATCTTCGCGCTGGCCGATGTGTCGGTCTATCTGGCGGTGCTGGCGATGATCGGGCCCGCGGGGTTGGCTGTGACCACCAATTGCAGCATCGATTTCATGCGCAAGCCGGCGGCGCGCACCGATCTGATCGCCGACTGCCGGTTGCTCAAGCTGGGGCGGGTGCTGGCCGTGGGCGATGTGCTGGTGCATTCCGACGGCATGGCCGAGCCTGTGGCCCGGGCGAGCATGACCTATTCGATACCGCCGAAGTGACGCCGTAGGCGGTAAGGCGGGGGGCTGTCTGCCCCCCGGACACCCGAGGGTATTTGGGCCAAGAAAAAGGCCGAGGGCGGTTTCGGCGGCCACCGATATGGGGTAATATGATACCTAATTTATAACACATTGGTTTTGCGATATTAATTGTCCATGGTGTGTGTTGACGCTGTGGTGCCGGCCTTTATAACGCGGGGATCGACGGGCAGGGCGCAAAAGGCCCCGCCGACCCGACACCAGATCAAGCACGAGGTTCTGCCTGACATGAAGACATTCTCTGCAACCCCTGCAGATATCGACAAGAAATGGATCCTGATCGACGCCGAAGGTGTCGTTCTGGGCCGTCTCGCCTCGATCATCGCGATGCGCCTGCGCGGCAAGCACAAGGCCAGTTTCACCCCGCACATGGATACCGGTGACAATGTCATCGTCATCAATGCCGACAAGGTGCAGCTGGCCGGCAAGAAGCGCGACAAGCCGAATTACTGGCATACCGGCCATCCGGGCGGGATCAAGTCGCGCTCGACCGGCGAGATCCTCGAGGGCAAGCACCCCGAGCGTGTGGTGATGCAGGCCGTCAAGCGCATGCTGCCGGGCAATCGTCTCGGCCGCGGTCTGATGACCAACCTGCGCGTCTATGCCGGCACCGAGCATCCGCACGAGGCGCAAAGCCCGGACGTGCTGGACGTGAAGACCATGAACTCCAAGAACACGCGGGTGGCTTACTGATGGCTGAAGAAATCAAATCCCTCGAAGGGCTCGACGCCGTCGCCGGCGAGATCGGCACGCTCCCCGAAGCGATGGCGGAGCCGCGGGAGCCGGTGCGCGACGCGCTTGGCCGGTCCTATGCGACGGGCCGGCGCAAGGACGCGGTCGCCCGCGTCTGGATCAAGCCCGGATCGGGCAAGGTCGTCGTCAACGGCAAGCCGATCAACGTCTATTTCGCGCGGCCCGTGCTGCAGATGATCCTCAAGCAGCCGTTCACCGTATCGGGCACCGAGGACCAGTTCGACGTGATGGCCACCGTCAAGGGTGGTGGTCTTTCGGGTCAGGCGGGCGCGGTCAAGCATGGCGTGTCGCGGGCCCTGCAGCTCTACGATCCGAGCCTGCGCGGCGCGCTCAAGGCCGCCGGGTTCCTGACCCGCGACAGCCGCGTGGTGGAACGCAAGAAATACGGTCGCCGCAAGGCGCGCCGGAGCTTCCAGTTCTCCAAGCGCTGAACGCTTTGCACGAGATGCATCCAAGGGCCGTCCGCCGCGACGGCCCTTTCTCATGCCGCAGTGTTTCATGCGGTGATTGATCGGGGAGGTAGCGCGGTCAGTCGCCACCGCGATCCGGACCGGGTTCTTCTATGTATGCTGTCGATCTTCGACAGGTGTCAGAGCGACGAACGACCGAGCCTGGACACGCACGAATGGCGGAAACACGCAGGCAGCGGCGTCATTCGGCGACCCCGGACCGCATTCCGGATTCGAGCGGATAACTCTGCATGGGAGGAAGCCGTTGATTTCGCAGAGGGAATTTGGTAGCGGAGGAGGGACTTGAACCCCCGACACGCGGATTATGATTCCGCTGCTCTAACCACCTGAGCTACTCCGCCGGACCTGCGTGGCGGGTAAGCTAGCCCGTTACGGACGTCAAGGCGAAAATGCCCTGCGACGCGCGGATCAAGCATGCTCGAGAGGCGCGATGACGTGGAGAGGCGAACGGGCCAGTCGGGAAAGCCGATCCGAAAGCAGATCATCACAATCGGGATGGAACCGGACAGGTCCGTTTTCCGTTTGCAGGTATCGCCCCGACGGGGTGTTCCATCTGTGCGCCGTCATCACCGTCATCACCGTCATCTATGTGAGCCAATCATGTGGGCCGATCCGGACGGTCTTTCGATCGCTGAGTCTGATGCCCCTCCTTTTCAGGCTCACTGGCGCTCGCAGCAAAGTCCTTGCGCCGTCGCCACCGCCGACAGTCATGACCCCCCGACGAACGCGCCCTTCGGTCGTCGGGTGCTTTCGAGTTGCTCTTGGTGAGAGAACCATCTATCCGCCATGCTTGTGAACCCGGACCCGGGAGCGATCCCGGGTGGCTTTTCCGGCCGCCGATCCGCCGGACAACGACAGATAACTGTGCAGTTGCACACCGGCCCTGCGACCTTCGCCCGGTCGGTATCGGATACCCATATCATGATTTCACTCGACGCTTACCGCAGCCAGTGGCTGGGAAACATTCGCGGGGACTTGCTCGCGGGGCTGGTTGTGGCGCTGGCGCTCATTCCCGAAGCCATCGCGTTTTCGATCATTGCGGGCGTCGACCCGAAAGTCGGACTGTATGCCAGCTTTTCCATCGCGGTCATCACCGCGATCACCGGCGGCCGGCCCGGCATGATTTCGGCCGCGACCGCCGCGACCGCCGTGCTGATGGTCACGCTCGTGAAGGATCACGGTCTGCAATATCTGCTCGCGGCAACCGTTCTGGCGGGGCTTTTGCAGATCGGGGCCGGCGTGCTGAAGCTGGGCTTCATCATGCGCTACGTGTCCAGATCGGTGATGACCGGCTTCGTGAACGCGCTCGCCATACTGATTTTCATGGCGCAACTGCCCGAACTGGACCCGCGCAGCGTCACCTGGTTGACCTATGCGCTTGTCGCGGCGGGTCTGGCGATCATCTATCTTCTGCCGCTTGTCACCACGGCGATCCCGTCGCCGCTTGTCACCATCATCGTGCTCACCGCGCTCGCCTTCGCGCTCGGACTCGACGTGCGCACGGTGGGCGACATGGGCGAATTGCCCGACACGCTGCCGATCTTCCTGATTCCGCAGATCCCGCTCAACTTCGAGACGCTGATGATCATTCTGCCCTATTCGGTGGCGGTGGCTGTCGTGGGGCTTCTCGAAAGCCTGATGACACAGAACATCGTCGACGATCTGACCGACACGAAATCGAACCGCACCCAAGAGTGCATCGGCCAGGGCGTGGCGAACACCGCGACCGGCTTCATCGGCGGCATGGCGGGCTGCGCGATGATCGGCCAGTCGATCATCAACGTCAAATCCGGCGGGCGCGGGCGGCTGTCTTGCTTTGTGGCCGGGGTCTTCCTGCTGTTCATGGTCGTCGTTCTGGGCGATCTGGTCAGCATCATCCCCATGGCGGCGCTGGTCGCGATCATGATCATGGTGTCGATCGGCACGTTCTCGTGGTCGTCGATCAAGGCGCTGCGAACCCACCCGCGGTCGTCTTCGGTGGTGATGATCGCGACCGTGGTCACCGTGGTCTACACCCACAACCTCGCCATCGGGGTGCTTGTGGGCGTGCTGCTGTCGGGCATTTTCTTTGCGGGCAAGATCGCGCAACTGTTCAACGTCCGCTCCGAGATCAGCGATGATGGCCGCGTGTGCTCCTACCATGTCGAGGGCCAGCTTTTCTACGGCTCGGTCGAGGATTTCATGAACGCCTTCGATTTCAGGGAAGCCCCAGAGCAAGTCGTGATCGATGTGAGCCGCGCCCATATCTGGGACATCAGCTCGGTTCAGGCGCTCGACATGGCGATCCTCAAGTTTCGCCGGGACGGGGCCGAGGTCGAGGTCGTGGGCATGAACAAGGCGACCGAAACCCTCGTCGACAGGCTTGCCATCCATGACAAGCCCGGCGCGATGGACAAGTTGATGGACCACTGAGGGAGGCAGAAAATCATGACACGCAAGATCATCGCATTGGTGGACGGGTCGATCTATTCCGAAAGCGTCTGTCATCACGCGGCCTGGATCGCCAAGAGAACCGACGCACCGGTCGAGCTGATCCACGTTCTCGGACGCCGCGGCGCACCCGAAAAGCAGGATCTCTCCGGCTCCATTCGTCTCGGGGCACGGTCGACGCTGATGGAGGAGCTTGCCGAGCTTGACGCGCAGCGTGCCAAGCTCGTCAGCCAGCGCGGCCGCGCGGTTCTGGAGGATGCACGCGCCATCGTCGATCAGGATGGCGTGACCGACATCACCACGCGGCTGCGCCACGGCGATATCGTGGAGGCGATTTCCGAAATCGAAGAGGAGGCACGCGTCATCCTCATCGGAAAACGCGGCGAGGCTGCGGATTTTGCCAAGGGGCATCTTGGCTCCAACCTCGAACGCATCGTGCGCGCGGCCCATCGACCGGTTTTCGTCGCGTCACGGGCGTTTCAGCGGATCGCGTCCGTGCTGGTCGCTTATGACGGCGGCACCTCGTCGATGAAGGCGGTGGATCACATCGCGCGCAGCCCGCTCTTTGCCGGGCTTGCCATCACCGTCGTGACCGTCGGCAACGAGACGCCCGAGATCAGGAAAGGTCTCGCGGATGCCAGGGCGCTGCTCAAGGCGGCGGGCATCGACGCGCAGACACGCGTCGTACCGGGGCAACCGGAAACGGAGCTCGGCAAGCTGGTCGAGGAGGAAAGCTTTGGGTTGGTCGTGATGGGGGCGTACGGCCACAGTCGAATCCGCAGCCTCGTGATCGGATCGACCACGACCGAGATGGTGCGCAGTTGCAAGGTGCCCGTCCTCCTGATGCGGTAAGGGCCGCGACAGGGTCATCCCCGGACGATGTGACGGCGGTGTTCCTGCCAGGGTTCAGGCACGCATTGCGGGCATTTCGCGTAGGCCCCTACACGGCAACCGGCGCGATGCGGATGCTGGACAAAGGCCGGCCCGGATGTGCATGATCCCGACACCACGTCTTCTGGAACATTGAATGGAGAATAGGCCGATGGCACGCAGGGTAATAATCGAAGAGTTTGGTGGTCCGGAGCAAATGAAGCTTGTCGATGCCGAGGTCGGCGATCCCGGACCCGGCGAAATCAGGATCCGGCACAAGGCGTGCGGGCTGAACTACCTCGACGTCTATCAGCGCACCGGTCTCTATCCGCTTGAGCTGCCACATGCCCTCGGGATGGAGGCGGCGGGAATTGTCGAGGCGGTTGGCGATGGCGTCACCCACCTCGAACCCGGCGACCGGGCCGCCTACGCATCGATGCCGCCGGGGGCCTATTGCGACGCGCGCATCATGCCGGCCGCACAGGTCTGTCCCCTGCCTGACGGCATCTCGTTCGAGGAAGGCGCCGCCATCATGCTGCAGGGGATGACGGTCGAGTATCTTTTCCACAGGGTCTGGCCGATCGAGGCGGGTGACAAGGTCCTGTTTCACGCCGCGGCCGGTGGGGTCGGGCTTCTGGCCTGCCAATGGGCGAAATCCGAGGGCATCGAGCTGATCGGCACGGCCGGAACCGATGAAAAGTGCAGGCTTGCGCTGGACAACGGTGCCGCGCATTGCATCAATTACCAAGCGCATGATTTCGTCCCCGAGGTGAAGAAACTGACGGATGACAAGGGCGTCAGCGTCGTGATGGACGGCGTCGGCAAGGATACCTTCGCCGGCTCGCTCGACTGCCTCAAACCGCTCGGCATGATGATCTCGTTTGGCAATGCGTCCGGGCCGGTCGAACCGGTGAGCCTGCTCACCCTGGCCAGCAAGGGGTCGCTCAAGCTGACCCGCACGACGCTTTTCACCTTCCTGGCCGATCACGACCGCTGTCAGGCCATGGCAAAGCACCTCTTCTCCAAGGTCGAAAGCGGGGCCATCAAGGTCAGGATCGGGCAGACCTTTCCACTCGAGCAGATCGTCGATGCGCATCGGGCGCTCGAAGGTCGGCAGACCACGGGATCCACCATCATGACACTCTGAGCCTGGTGAGTCGGGATTGCCGCAGACCACAGCCACTCGAACGCTTTCACAGCTTGAAACCTGCCCCATTCCTGCGCCAAACCGGCCTGCCGCCCGGCCGTGGCGACGGCAAGGAATGTGCGGCGTCGGACAAGAGTTGCGGACCGTGACCGAATGACCGGCATCGTCGTCATCATCCTCGCGCTCGGCGCTCTGGTCTATCTGGCCTATCGCGGCGTCAGCCTGCTGCTGCTCGCGCCCGCGATGGCCATCTTTGCGGTGACGGCGTCCGAAGGTGGCCCGGTGCTGGCGACCTACACGCAAGTGTTCATGCAGGCCGCGGGCGGCTTCATCATCCAGTATTTCCCGCTGTTCCTTCTGGGCGCGGTGTTCGGCAAGCTGATGGAGGCCTCGGGCAGCGCGCAGGTTCTGGCCGATGGCATCATCCACAGGCTGGGGGCCGCGCGGGCGATACTGGCGGTGATCCTGTGCTGTGCGGTGATGACCTATGGCGGCGTGTCGCTGTTCGTGGTGGCATTTGCGGTCTATCCCATCGCGGCGGCGCTCTTCCGGCAGGCGGATCTGCCCAAGGTGCTGATTCCGGCTGCGATCGCGCTCGGGGCCTTCACCTTCACCATGACCGCGCTGCCGGGCACGCCGGCGATCCAGAACGCGATCCCCATGCCCTATTTCGGCACCACACCCTACGCGGCACCGGGTCTGGGCCTTCTGACCGGGGCGGTGATGCTGCTGCTCGGCTGGCAATGGCTGGAGCGGCGGGCGCGCAGCCTCGGCCCCGGATATGGCACGCATGACGAGGCCGCGCAGGGCAGCGACCGGATGAAAGATCCCCCGTCGCTTGCCGTGGCGGCGCTGCCGCTGGGGCTGGTGATCGTCCTGAACCTTTCCTTCACCTTCGTGATCATCCCGGCGCTGGATACCGCCTATCTGGCCCGGCCCGACTATGGCGCGACCGATGTGGATTCGCTGCGCGGCGTCTGGTCGATCATCGCGGCGCTGACGCTGTCATCGGTGGCGCTGGTGGTGCTGAACCTTGGCCGGCTGCGCGCGACCCTGGGCGAGACGCTGGACCGGGGTGCGGCCGACTCGCTCAAGCCGATTTTCAACACCGCCAGCCTCGTGGGCTTCGGCGCGGTGATCGCCTCGCTCTCGGCCTTTGCGCTGATCCGCGACTGGGTGGTGACGGTGGGCGGCGACAACCCGCTGATTTCGCTGGCCGTGGGCACCAGCCTTCTGGCCGGGATGACCGGATCGGCCTCTGGCGGGATGAGCATCGCGCTGTCCACTCTGGGCGACACCTACCTGCAGATGGGACAGGAGGCCGGCATCGCGCCCGCGCTCTTGCACCGGGTGACGGCGGTGGCGACCGGCGGGCTGGACGCGCTGCCGCATAACGGCGCGGTGATCACGCTGCTGACGATTTGCGGGCTGACGCATCGCGAGGCCTACCGCGACATCGCCGTGGTCGCCGTGGTGATCCCGATCCTTGCACTCATCCTGCTGATCGGTCTGGGCACCGCGTTCGGCAGCTTCTGACCGCGGAGCGCAGCGGCTCGGTATCTCTCGACCGGGGCCGCACCCGCCGAAGGACAGACGGCGGGCCGGTCAGCCTTCCATCGCCTCCAGCTCGTCGATCAGCCGCGAGATCATCGACAGCCCCTTGTCCCAGAACGCCGGATCGGATGCATCGAGGCCGAAGGGTGCGAGCAATTCGCTGTGATGCTTGGAGCCGCCGGCCTTGAGCATCTCGAAATACTTGTCCTGAAACCCGTCGGGGTTTTCCTCGTAGACCGCGTAAAGCGCGTTAACCAGACCGTCACCGAAGGCATAGGCGTAGACATAGAAGGGCGAATGCACGAAATGCGGGATATAGGCCCAGAAGGTCTCGTACCCGTCCATGAAATCAAACGCCGGGCCGAGGCTTTCGGCCTGCACCGACATCCACAGCGCGTTGATGTCGTCGGGGGTCAGCTCGCCCTCGCGGCGCGCGGCGTGCAGCTTGCATTCGAAATCGTAGAACGCGATCTGGCGCACGACGGTGTTGATCATGTCCTCGACCTTGCCGGCCAGCAGCACCTTGCGCTCGGCGTCGGTCCCGGCCGCGTCGAGCATCCGGCGGAAGGTCAGCATCTCGCCGAACACGCTGGCGGTCTCGGCCAGCGTCAGCGGGGTCGACGACAAAAGCTCGCCCTGTTCGGCGGCCAGCACCTGATGCACGCCGTGGCCCAGCTCATGCGCCAATGTCATCACGTCGCGCGGTTTGCCCAGATAGTTGAGCATCACGTAAGGGTGCACGTCCGTGACCGTGGGATGCGCGAAGGCCCCCGGCGCCTTGCCCGGTTTCACGCCCGCGTCGATCCAGCCCTTGTCGAAGAACGGCTGCGCGAGATCGGCCATGCGCGGATCGAAGGCCGCGTAGGCGCGCGTTACCGTGTCCTGTGCCGCATCCCAGCCGACGGTGCGGCTGTCCTGCATCGGCAGCGGCGCGTTGCGGTCCCAGACCTGCATCCGCTCGACGCCCAGCCATTTGCGCTTGAGCTCATAGTACCGGTGCGACAGTTTTGGGTAGGCCGCGACCACCGCGTCGCGCAGCGCCTCGACGACCTCGGGCTCGACATCGTTGGACAGGTGCCGCCCGGTCTGCGGCGTCGGCATGCTGCGCCAGCGGTCGATGACCTCTTTTTCCTTGGTGGCGGTGTTGTGCACGCGGCTGAACGTGCGGATGTTCTCGCCGAACACCCGTGCCAGTTCGCGCGCTGCCGCTTCGCGCGTGCCGCGATCCTGTTCGGTCAGCAGGTTGAGTGTGCCCTCGATGCCCAGATCCTCGCCATCCACGGTGAAGCTCAGCCCCGAGATCGTCTCGTCGAACAGGCGCTCCCACGCATCGCCGACGACGCCCATGTCGTGCAGGAACTTTTCCAGCTCGTCGGAAAGCTGATAGGGCTTCATCGCGCGGATGCGGCGGATCACCGGCGCATAGCGCGCCAGATCGGCATTCTCGGCATACATCGCCGTCAGCTTGTCCTCGTCCAGCCGGTTCAGTTCCAGCGAGAAGAAGACCAGCGGCGTGCTGTAGGTCGTCACCTTTTCCTGACAGTCCGACAGGAATTTGGCCCGCGCGCTGTCGGTCGTCTGCTGGTAATAGCGCAGCCCGGCATAGGACATGATGCGCCCGGCGGTCCGGCTGAGCGCCTCGTCGCGGTGCAGACAATCCAGCAGCCCCTTTGCGTCGAGCGTATCAAGCTGACCCTCGTAATCGTCGGCAAAATGCGCGCAGGCCTGTTTGAGCCATTCCAGATCGCGCGCCAGTTCCGGTGCCTCGGGGGAGGTGTAGAGATCGCTCAGATCCCATTCCGGCAGGTTCCCGAGATCCTTGTCGCCGGATGTGGCGTTGGCATCATGAACGGGACAGGGTTTGGCGTGCATCGGGTCACCTCAATTTGATATCAAAGCCACGATAGGCCCGAAGGCGCGCAGCCTCAACCCCCGGCACCAAAGGGCTCAGCCGTATTGCGCCAGCATGTCCTGCAGATCGGCCAGCGTGTTTGCCTCAGAGACGGGCTTGTCGTGGCGCCAGCGGGCCATGCGCGGAAACCGCAGCGCCACCCCGGACTTGTGCCGGGGGCTGGCCTGAATGCCCTCGAAGGCGATCTCGAAGACATGTTCGGGGCGCACCTGCCGCACCGGGCCGAACCGGTCCAGCGTGTTGCGGCGCACCCAGGCGGTGATCTGGCGGAACTCGGCATCGGTCAGGCCCGAATAGGCCTTGGTGAAGGGCACCAGCGCATTGCCGTCCCAGACCGCGAAGGTGAAATCCGTGAACAGGTTGGCGCGGCGTCCGTGGCCTTGCTGGGCGTAGATCATCACCGCGTCGATGTTGAGCGGGTCGAGCTTCCATTTCCACCAGTCACCCTTCTTGCGCCCGGCATGATAGACGCCCGACCGGCGCTTGAGCATCAGCCCTTCGGTGCGGCGGCGGCGCGCGGTGTCGCGGATACGTGCCAGATCGTCCCAGTCCTCGAAACGCACCAGCGGTGAGGCGCGCAGCGGGGCGTCCTCGGGCAGGGCGCCAAACATCGCGTCCAGCCGCGCGCGCCGCTCTGAAAAGGGTGTTGCGCGCAGGTCGCGGCCCTTATCCTCCAAAAGGTCATAGGCCATCAGGATCACCGGCGCCTCGCTCAGCAGTTTCTTCGGCACGGTCTTGCGGGTGATGCGTTTTTGCAGCGCGGCAAAGGGCAGGGGGCCGCCTGCGTCATGCGCCAGAAGCTCGCCATCCAGCACCGTGCCCTCGGGCAGCAGATCCGTCAGCCCGGCGAGTTCTGGAAAGCGGTCGGTCATCAACTCCTCTCCGCGCGACCAGATGAAGCATTGCCCGCCGCGCGCGATCACCTGTCCGCGGATGCCGTCCCATTTCCATTCCGCCAGCCAGTCGTCCGGCACCCCGAGAGTCTCCGGCCCGTCCTCCAGCCCGTAGGCGAGGCAGAAGGGATAGGGGCGCGACAGATCGTCGGAGGGGTCGAAGCGTTCGATCAGGTCGGCCCATGTCGTGCTGTCGGGGGTCCAGTCGCCCATCAGCCGGTGCGCAAGCTCGGCCTCGTCGCGCCCGGTGGCCTTGGCAAGCGCGCGGGTCATCAGCTTGCGGCTGATGCCGATGCGGAACCCGCCGGTCAGCAGCTTGTTGAAGACCAGCCGTTCCAGCGGCTCCATCGCGTCCCATGCCGCGAGCACTTCGGCCTTGCGCGTCGCCTCGTCGGCGGTATCGAGCGCGCGCAGGTGGTCGATCCACGCGGTCAGGCTGGCCTCATGCGTCGCGTTCGGCGCGGGTAGCACCAGCGCGATGGTCTCGGCCAGATCGCCGACGATTCCGTAGCTTTCCTCGAACAGCCACAGCGGAATGCCCGCGCGCCCGGCCGCCCATTCGCGCAGGCGCGTGGTGGTGATCGCGCGCTTTGGGCGACGCCCGGAAAACAGCGCGATGGTCCACAGGCGGTCGGCCTCCGGTGCGTCGCGGAAATAGGCGGCGAGGGCGGTGACCTTGGTGGTCGTGCGCGTGGTCTGGTCGAGCGTGGAAAACAGCGCGGCGAAACGTTTCATGCCTCGTCCTCCAGCGCCTCGCCGTCCAGGGTTTCGCCAGTAAATTCGGTGCGCACGATCCGCGCGTCATAGCCCTGATCGGCCAGCCAGCGGGCGAAGATCGACGTGTAGCCGTGGGTGACATGCACGTGATGCGCGCCGGTCTCGGCGATGGCGCGGTTGAGCCCGGCCCAGTCGGCATGATCGGAGATGACGAATCCGCGATCCGCCGCCCGCCTGCGCCGCACCCCGCGCAACCGCATCCAGCCGCTGGCAAACCCGGTCGAGGCGGGGCGAAACCGCCGCGCCCACGTCCCCGACAACGCCCCGGGCGGGGCCAGAACCAGCGCGCCGCGCCGCTGCTTGGGGTCCATGTCGGGGGTCACATATTCGGTGTCGGGCAGAACGATGCCCTGCGCGCGCAGCACCGCGTTGGTCTTCTCGACCGCGCCATGCGTCAGGATCGGCGCGATGCCCGGATCAAGCAGGCTGAGCACGCGCTGTGCCTTGCCAAGGGCATATGCCCCAAGCAGGCTGAACCGCCCTTCGGCCTTGTTGGCCGCCCACCATGCGTTGATGTCGCGCGCCACCTCGGCCGCGTCGGGCCAGTCGAAGACCGGCAGGCCGAAGGTGCATTCGGTGACGAAATGATGACAGCGCACCGGCTCGAACGGGGTCGAGAGCGCGTCGGCCTCCAGCTTGTAATCGCCCGACACCACCCAGACCTCGCCACCGACCTCGACCCGGATCTGCGCCGATCCGGGCACGTGACCCGCAGGATGAAACGACACGCGCGCGCCGCCGATCTGGCGCATCTCGCCATAGCGGATGGTGTCGAGCGTGATCTCGCCCAGCCTGTGGCGCATCACGGGTGCTGCGAGATCGGTGGCAAGATACGCGCCATGCCCGTCGCGCGCGTGATCGGCATGGCCGTGGGTGATCAGCGCGCGGGCCACGGGGCGCCACGGGTCGATATGGAAATCGCCGGCGGGGCAGTAGATGCCTTCGGGGGTGAATGTCAGTGCCATGGGTCGATATTAATCCACGGGGCGCGCGCGGCCAGCCTCTTGCGATGCGACAGGGGCCGGTTATGGTTCCTCGGGCCAGCAAACGGATCAGGGGACAGGACATGCGGTTTTTGAGATATGGCCAGATCGGGCAGGAACAGCCCGCCGTTCTGGATGCCGACGGGCATCTGCGCGATCTCAGCGGGGTGGTGCCCGATCTGGCGGGCGGCGTGCTGGCGGACCTGCCACGGATCAACCCGCAGAGCCTGCCGCGCGTGCCGGGCACGCCGCGAATCGGCCCGCCCGTGGGACGGGTCGGCAAGCTGGTGTGCATCGGGCTGAATTATTCGGTTCACGCCGCCGAGCTGGGGGTGAAACCGCCCGACGACCCGGTGGTGTTTCTCAAGGCGACTTCGGCGATCGGCGGGCCGAACGACCCGGTGATCCTGCCGCGCGGCGCACAAAAGACCGACTGGGAGGTGGAGCTTGGCATCGTCATCGGACGCTCCGCGAAATACGTGACCGAGGCGCAGGCGCTGCGCCATGTCGCGGGCTATACCATCGTCAACGACGTGTCCGAGCGCGAGCTGCAACTCGAGCGGTCGGGCCAGTGGACCAAGGGCAAGAGCTGCGACACCTTCGCGCCGCTGGGGCCGTGGCTGGTGACCCCCGACGAGATGGGCGATGTGCAGGCGCTGGATCTGTCGGTGGATGTCAACGGGGCGCGCATGCAAAGCGGCAACACCGCGCGGATGGTCTTCGCGGTGGCCCGGATCGTGTCCTATCTCAGCGAGCTGATGTCGCTTCAGCCCGGTGACGTGATCGCCACGGGAACCCCGCCGGGCGTGGGCATGGGCCACACGCCGCCGTGTTTTCTGAAGGATGGCGATGAAATGGTGCTGCGGATCTCGGGGCTTGGCGAACAGCGGGTGATGGTGCGCGCCGAGGGGTAGGGCCGGGTTGCGGGAATGGGAACGGACTGTCCAGGTCCGGCATTGAGCGGATGTTGGAGGCTCTGCCCCGGCGCGATACGCGGCGCGACGCGCCGCAGTGCCATCGCATGTCCGCCCCCCGGACAGGCGATTTGTCGAAGTGGGCGCATCAATCGGGGCGTTTTCTATTCGGCTGGGATAAAGTGCTCTGAACCTATGTCGGGTCGCGTGCCCACGGACATGCGCTGGCATTGCTTCGTCGAATGCCCGCTCAAGACCAGACCGGCCCGAAACGCATGGACGAACTGTCAAGACACAGGCACCGCGCCGCATATCCCCGTGCCTCAGGACACCGCCACCGCGTCTTGCTGATGCGATCTGTCGAAGAATTCGCAGAGCAGCCTGAAGAGGCGCGCCCGCGTCGCCTCGGTATCCATCAGGGTTTCATGGCGTCCGCCCGCGACCATCTGGAGTTGCCCGCGCGGCCACCGCGCCATGCGGTCCTGCACGCGCGGCACGTCGACGATATCCTCGTCGCTGCCGAGGATCGCGAGGCAGGGCAGATCGGGCGAGGGGCGGTGCGACAGTGCGCGCGTTTCGCGCAACGCCTCGTAGAGCCAACGCAGGCTCGGCCCGCCGAGACCAAGCTCCGGATGCGCCGTGAGCTGGCGTTCCATATAGTCCCACATGCCCCGGTCATTGGTCAGCTTGTTGGTCTCGAACGGCTCTGTCAGCACGTAATGATCGGCGGTCGTTCCGGGCGCGTAGCGGTGGCTCAGCCCCACCTTGTGGCTGCCCCAGGACAACCACCAGGCAACCGGGCGCACCGCATCGGCCAGTCGGATGCCCCACATCGGGCTGGAAAAGGCACAGCTTTGCACGTCGAGCCCCTGCATGACGGCGCGCAACCCGATGCAGCCGCCCATCGAATGCGCCAGAAGATGCCACGGGCGCGGCAGCTCGAGCCGTTCCGCGGCGTCCATCATCGCCGCCATGTCGCTCTGATAATCGGGGAAATGATGGACATGGCCCGACATCGTGTCGTCCAGCAACCGGTCGGCCAGCCCCTGACCGCGCCAGTCGATCACCAGGCTCGCATAGCCGTGTTGTTCAAGCGCCCCGGCCGCGCGCCCGTATTTCTCGATATATTCGGTGCGCCCGGGGCAGATCAGCACCGTGCCCTTGGGGCCTTCGCGGTTCCACAGACCGACGCGCAGGCGCAGGCCGTCCTGTGCTGCGACCCACCACGCGGCACCCCCCTCCGGCCCCTCGGCGACATCGGCAAAGAGCGGGGCCGGTTCCATCAGGCCAGAACGCTGCCCAGCTTCATCGCAAGGGCCATGTCGCCATCGACGCTGAGACGTCCCGACATGAACGCCGCCGTTGGATCGAGATCGCCCTGCAGGATGGACTCGAAGGTGTCGGCATCCGCGTTCAGGGTCACGTCGGCCTGCTCGTCGGCGGCGCGCGCACCGTCCGAATCGATCACGATGCTGCCTTCGCCCTCGATGACGAATTTCGCGGTTCCGTCAAAGCCGTCTTTGCCCATCTTCTCGTTCAGGGCCTTCACTGCCGCGTTGATCACGTCACTCATCGGCGCTTCCTTTCACAATCGCGATGACGGGGGTTTGCATCCCGGCATTCTGCATTAAACTAAGTGTATGATGATCGCAGTGACAACCAACCTCAAGCGTATCGTTGCGGCATTTGCCGTGATCGCCGTTTTTTGTCTCCCAGCGACGGCCGAAGACGCGCGGCTGGATGCGCTGCTGTCGCAACTCTCCGAAGCTAGCCCCGCCGAGGCGCGCAAACTCGCGGCGGAGGTCGAGATGGAATGGTCGAAATCCGGCTCGCCGGCGATGGATCTTCTCTTGCGGCGCGGCAAGGACGCGATCGAGGCCGGCGAACACACCGCCGCGATAGAGCATCTCAGCGCGCTCACGGATCACGCTCCGGGATTTGTAGAGGCCTGGCACCTGCGCTCGGTCGCGTTTTTCAGGCAGGAGCGTTTTGGGCTGGCGCTGGCCGACATCCAGCGGGCCCTCGCGCTGGAGCCACGCCATTTCAACGTGATCTACGGGCTTGGCATCCTGCTTGACGAGATGGGGCAGTACAGGTTCGCCCATGAGGCCTTCACGCGTGTTCTGGCTATACATCCGCATCATGAAAACGTATCCAACGCGCGAGACCGTGTGGCCCGCAAGATGGGCGGTGCGGAACTCTGACGGCATAAGGAACGCGGGCCATGTCCGAGCAGTCGAGAACCCTTGCGGTTCTGGGCCCGACCAATACCGGCAAGACCCATTTCGCCATCGAGCGGATGCTGGGCTATCGCACCGGGCTGATCGGTCTGCCGCTGCGTCTTCTGGCGCGCGAGGTCTATGACCGGATCGTCGCGGTGCGCGGCCCGTCCGTCGTGGCGCTGGTCACCGGCGAGGAACGCATCGTTCCGGCCCGCGCGCAATACTGGGTCTGCACCGTCGAGGCGATGCCCGAGGGCATGGGCACCGATTTCGTCGCCATCGACGAGATCCAGCTTTGCGCCGACCCCGAGCGCGGCCATGTCTTCACCGACCGGCTACTGCGCCTGCGCGGCCAGCTCGAGACGCAGTTTCTGGGTAGCCACACGATGCGCGGCGTCATCGCCAACCTCGTGCCGGGGGTGGAGTTTCTCAGCCGCGAGCGCATGTCGCAACTGAGCTATGCCGGGCCAAGGAAGATCGCGAAGATGCCGGCGCGCAGCGCGATCGTCGGGTTCTCGGTCGAAAACGTCTACGCGATGGCCGAATTGCTGCGCCGTCAGAAGGGCGGCGCGGCGGTGGTGATGGGCGCGCTCAGCCCGCGCACCCGCAACGCGCAGGTCGAACTGTATCAGAACGGCGACGTGGATTACCTCGTGGCGACCGACGCCATCGGCATGGGGCTCAATCTCGATATCAACCATGTCGCCTTCTCGTCGCTGACGAAATTCGACGGGCGGCGCGTGCGGCATCTACATCCCAACGAGCTGGGGCAGATCGCCGGGCGCGCGGGGCGGGGCATGGCCAACGGCACCTTCGGCGTCACCGGCGAGGCCCCCGATCTCGACCCCGATCTGGCGGAGGCGATCACCGAGCATCGCTTCGCCCCGATCCGCAAGCTGGAATGGCGCAACGCGCGGCTGAGCTTCGGCTCCACCGAGGCGCTGATCGCGTCGCTGGAGGCCAAACCCGACAACGAGCTGCTGGCCCGTGCCCGCGAGGCCGATGATCTTGGCGCGCTGCGGACGCTGGCCGATCAGCCCGATGTCGCCGCCCGCGCCACCGCCGCCCCGGCGGTGCGGCTCTTGTGGGATGTCTGCCGCATCCCCGATTTTCGCGGCATCAGCCATGTCGAACATGCCGGCCTGCTGGAACGGATCTTTTGCGACCTGCACGAACTGGGCCGCGTGCCCGATGACTGGCTGGCGCGGCAGGTCGCCCGCATCGACCGCACCGACGGCGACATCGACACGTTGTCCAAACGCCTCGCCTATATCCGCACCTGGACCTATGTGGCGCAACGAAAGGGCTGGGTGGATGACGAAAATCATTGGCGCGGCGAGACGCGCGCTGTAGAAGACCGCCTGTCGGATGCGCTGCACGAGCGTTTGACACAAAGATTTGTGGACCGGCGCACATCCGTGCTCTTGCGCCGGCTCAAGCAGAAGGAGGCCATGGTGGCCGAGGTAAACGATCAGGGCGACGTCACCGTCGAGGGCGAGTTCGTCGGGAGGCTCGAAGGGTTCCGCTTCATGCAGGACAAGACCGCCGCCGGACAGGAGGCGCGCACGCTGCAACAGGCCAGCCTGCAGGCGCTCAGCCCTCATTTCCATCTCAAGGCGGACCGGTTCTACAACGCCCCCGATCCCGAGATCGATTTCACAGAACAGGGCGGGCTGCTGTGGGGCAAGGAGGCCGTCGGCAAGCTGGTGCCGGGGTCCGAGCCGCTCAAGCCGCAGGTCGCGGCCTTCGTCGATGACGAGGCCGGCGCGGATGTCGCGCAGAAGGTGCAGCGCCGCCTGCAGCATTTCATCGACCGCCGGATCGCCACGCTGTTCGAGCCGCTGATGACGCTGCAACGCGACGAGACGCTGACCGGGCAGGCGCGCGGCTTCGGCTTTCGCATGGTCGAGGCGATGGGGATCATCCCGCGCCGCGAGGTCGCGGCCGAGGTCAAGGCGCTCGATCAGGAGGCGCGCGGCGCGCTGCGCAAGCATGGCATCCGCTTCGGTCAGTTCACCGTGTTCATGCCGGCGCTGCTGAAACCCGCGCCGACGCGTCTGCGGCTGGTGCTGTGGTCACTGGCCCAAGGCCTCGATCACTTCCCCGAATCGCCGCCGCCGGGCCTTGTGACCGTGCCCGCGACGGGTGAGACGACAAAAGGCTATCACAGCATGACCGGCTACCGCGCCGCCGGCGAACGGGCGATCCGCATCGACATGCTGGAACGGCTGGCCGACATGCTGCGCGCCGAGGATAGCCGCGCCGGGTTCGAGGCCAAGGCCGACATGCTGTCGATCACCGGCACGACGCTGGAGCAGTTCGCGGACCTGATGCAAGGCTTGGGCTACAAGGCCGAGCGCGGCGAGCGTGAAAAGGTCAAGCCCGTCGATCAGGCCGTGGCCGAGGCCCCGGTGGATGCCGCGAAGGCCGCCGAGGACATCTCTCCCGAAACTCTGCCCGACAGTGCGCCCGACAGCGCGCTTGAGGCGATCGAGGAGATCACCGATCAGGGCGAGGCGCCGATCATCGCCGATCCGGAGGCCGCGCCCGAGGTGCCGCCCGAGATCTCCGAGGCGCCCGAAGAGGACCTGATCCCCGGCGAGACACCAGAGACCGCCGCGCCCGAGATAGAGGTCTATTACACCTTCACATGGGCCCCGCGCGCGGGTCGCGCAGCCGAGGGCGCGCGGGCCAAGCCGCGCAAGCCGCAAGGTCAGGGCAAACCCGGGGGCAAATTCGCCGGCAAATCCGGCACCAAGCCGGGCGCGAAAGACAAACCGCAGGATGACCGCGGCAAAAAGCCCGCCGAGCGTCCGAAAAAGGAAGAGCGCATCGACCCCGACAACCCCTTCGCCGCAGCACTTATGGGGCTCAAGACCAAGAGGTGAGCGTGGCAGAGGGTGCGGTGCGCATTCGGCTCGACAAATGGCTCTGGCATGCGCGGTTCTTCAAGACGCGCACGCTGGCGGCGCGACAGGTGTCGGCGGGGCATGTCCGGGTCAACGGAAAGCGAGTGTCGAAACCCGCGCATGCGGTCGCGCCGCAGGACGTGCTGACCTTTGCGCAGGGCGACGCGGTCAAGGTGGTCCGCGTCCTCGATCCCGGCACGCGGCGCGGCCCGGCCCCCGAGGCGCAGACGCTTTACGACGATCTGAGCGAACCCGCACCGCGCGACACGTCGCCCCCCGCGCCGAAATACGAGGGCAAGGGCCGCCCCACCAAGCGCGACCGCCGCAAACTGGATCTCAATGCCCGTGGGACGCTTGAATGATGCGCGACACTGGACTAGGTCAGCGGACATCCGGAAAGCATGAGAGACGTCCATGACCTATATCGTCAACGATAACTGCATCGCCTGCAAATACACGGATTGCGTCGAAGTCTGTCCTGTGGATTGCTTCTACGAAGGCGAGACCATGCTGGTCATCCATCCTGACGAGTGCATCGATTGTGGCGTCTGCGAACCCGAATGCCCCGCCGATGCGATCCGCCCGGACACCGAGCCGGAGATGGAGAAATGGGTGGCGTTCAACCGCAAGTATTCGGAGATGTGGCCGGTCATCGTCACCAAGAAGGATCCGCTCCCCGAGGCCGAAGAGCGCGACGGCGAGACGGGCAAGCTGGACAAATATTTCTCCGAGGCCGCCGGCGAGGGGGGCTGAACCGGCGCGCCGCGCGTGACCGGCGCGCCATGGGGCGCAGGGTCAGTGGGTTAAAAAACGGATAAATTCACTTGTTTCGGTCCTGAAATGCGCGCATTTAGGGTATAGGCTCTTTCGTATATGCTCTTTTTGTGCTACGTATCTATTCGAACAATGACGACATGACCCTGATATGCATCTTTCAGCGTCCGCTGAGAGGTGCGTGACAAAGACATAAATGCGTAACCCCGGCCTGACGCTGGTCCGAGGGTACGTGTCTTTGTATAGTCCTGATACCTTGCGAGGAAAAGAACCGAATGTCAAAATCCAAAAAGACCGAGTTTCGCCCCGATGACTATGTCGTCTACCCTGCGCATGGCGTGGGCCAGATCATGTCCATCGAGCAACAGGAAATCGCCGGCATCACGCTGGAGCTTTTCGTGATCTCGTTCGAGAAGGACAAGATGACCCTGCGCGTTCCGACCGACAAGGCGACGGAAATCGGCATGCGCAGCCTGTCCACGCCCGACGTGATCTCCAAGGCGATGGTCACGCTCAAGGGCAAGGCCAAGGTCAAGAAGGCGATGTGGTCGCGCCGCGCCCAGGAATACGAGCAGAAGATCAACTCGGGCGATATCATCGCGATCGCCGAGGTGGTGCGCGATCTGCACCGCAATGACGAACAGCGCGAGCAGAGCTATTCCGAGCGTCAGCTTTACGAGGCCGCGCTGGAGCGTCTGACCCGCGAAGTCGCCGCCGTCGCCGGCGGAGACGAGGTTCAGGCCGCAAAGCAGGTGGACGACGTGCTGGTCACCCGCGCCGCGTAACGATCAAACTTGCATGGATATGGCCGCGTCCCTCGGGCGCGGCCTTTTTCATGGCAGGATGCTGAACAGCACCGCGATCTCGGTCATCTGCTGGGTCGCCCCCAGAATGTCCCCGGTCTGCCCGGCGATCTTCACCTGTGCGATCCGCGCGACAAGGCCCGCTGCGATCAGCGCCCAGAGCACGGCCCACACCCCCGCGCCCCCCGTCAGCAGGATCGCGACACCGCAGGCGATGCCGAGGCCGACGACGGCCGTGCGGGGTGCCGGACGCCCCTGACTGTGCGACAGGCCGGTCTCGCGCGCATGCGGCAGGGCGGCCATCAGGCAGGGCATGACCGCGCGCGACAGGGCGGCGCTTGCGATGATGGCGCCGGTCGCTGTGCCCGGACCGTGGTCGAACAGCAGCCAGAGCGCCGACCACCGCGCCCCGAGCGACAGGACCAGCGCGATCACCCCGTAGGTGCCGATATGGCTGTCTTTCATAATCTCCAGCCGCCTCTGCCGCGTCCATCCGCCCCAGAGCCCGTCGGCGGTATCGGTTAGCCCGTCCTCGTGCAGCGCGCCGCTGCAGATCACCAGCAGGGCCAGCGCGGTCAGGGCCGCGAGCGGCGCGGGCAGACCGGCCCAAAGCGCCAACGCGCCGCCCGATGCGGCAATCGCGCCGATCACCATGCCCGCCAGCGGATAGGCCCAGGCCGCCCGCGCGCCCCGGTCATGCGATGTGCCGCGCAAAGGCAGCCGGCTCAGCAGTGACAGCGCCTGCATCACGTCGCGCGCGCGCATCAGGGCCGTGTCGGTTTCTGCCATGCGCGGGCCTTTTCGGGTGGGGCGGGACTGGCCGCTGCGATACAGAAGGGTATCCGAGTTTGCAACGAGGCCTGCGATGCGTGCCGATTTTTCGACCCTGTCCGACGTGGCGCGCCTGATGCGCGATCTGCCCGGTCCCGACATCGCGGCGCGCGAGGCCGCGCGCGCACGCGATACCGAGCTGACCAAGCCGCCGGGCGCGCTTGGTCGGCTGGAGGATGTGGCGCTCTGGTATTGCGGCTGGCGCGCGCACCCGCGCGCGCGGGTCAACGCGCCGCAGGTGCTTGTCTTTGCCGGCAATCACGGGGTCTGCGCGCAGGGCGTCTCGGCCTTCCCGGCGGATGTCACCGCACAGATGGTCGCCAATTTTCGCGCGGGGGGCGCGGCGGTCAACCAGCTTGCCGACGTCGCCGGCGCGCGCATGGATGTGCATGCGCTCGATCTCGACCGACCGACCGCCGATATCAGCCTTGGCCCTGCGATGACCGGGGCCGAGGTGATCGCGGCGCTTCATATCGGGTGGGAGGCCGTCGCACCCCAGACCGATCTGCTGGTCGTTGGCGAGATGGGCATCGGCAACACCACCAGCGCCGCCGCCATCGCGCTCGCGCTGCATGGCGGCACCGCGCAGGACTGGACCGGGCGCGGCACCGGCCTCGATGATGCGGGGCTGGGCCACAAGGCGCAGGTCGTGGCGCGGGCTGTCGCGGTGAACGCGAAGGACGACCCCGACGGGCTGGAGGTGCTGCGCCGTCTCGGCGGGCGCGAACTGGCCGCGATGGCGGGCGCGATCCTGCATGCACGTATGCGGCGCGTGCCGGTCCTGCTCGACGGGTTCATCTGCACCGCCGCAGCCGCCTGTCTGGAGATGGCGCAACCCGGTGCGCTCGATCACGCGATCGCGGGCCATGTCAGCGCCGAGCCGGGCCATGCCCGCCTGTTGCAGAATCTGGGAAAGGACCCGCTTCTGTCGCTCGGCCTGCGGCTTGGCGAAGGATCGGGCGGGGTTCTGGCCATGGGGATCGTGAAATCCGCGCTGGCCTGTCATTCCGGCATGGCGAGTTTTGCCGAGGCCGGCGTGTCGGGCGGCTGACCGACCGGGTGCGCGTGACGTCGCAGCGCCTTGACCCCTGCGCTGCCCCGGAATACTGATCGAATTCGTCGGATTAAACTCGGAGCGTCCGCGCATGAGTGAAACCCTGTTGCACCGTCTGGCCTGGGTGGTGGTGGCCGTGTGCCTCGCGCCGATCCTCGCGGCGGCGTTGTCGGCCTTCACCGGCGATCTGGAGACATGGCGCGAGGTTCTGTCCACCGTGCTGCCGCGCTACACGGCGACGACGCTGACGCTGGTGGTCATCGTCGGGATCGGCACGGCGGTGATCGGATCGGTGACCGCGTGGCTGGTCACCGTCTACCGCTTTCCCGGCGCGCGCCTGCTGGAGATCGCGCTGGCCCTGCCTTTGGCCTTTCCCGCCTATGTGATGGCCTATGCCTATACCCACATGCTCGATCATCCCGGGCCCGTGCAGACGGCGCTGCGGACAGTGACGGGCTGGGGGCCGCGCGACTACTGGTTTCCCGAGGTGCGCAGCCTTGGCGGGGCGGCGCTGATGCTGACCATCGTGCTGTATCCGTATGTCTATCTGCTGGCGCGGGCCTCGTTTCGCCAGCAATCGGCGAATGCGTTTCTGGTGGCGCGCACCCTCGGGCGGTCGCCGATGCGGGCCTTCTGGGGGGTGGCGCTGCCGATGGCGCGGCCGGCGATCGCCGGGGGCGCGCTGCTGGCGATCATGGAGACGATCGCGGATTTCGGCACCGTGGCCTTCTTCAACGTGCAGACCTTCGCCACCGGCATCTATCAGGCGTGGTTCAGTCTTGGCGACCGCGCGGCGGCCTCGCAGCTTGCGCTGTGCCTGCTGGCTTTCGCGCTGCTGCTGGCGGGTCTGGAACGCGCCAGTCGCGGACGCGCGCGGACAGCGGCGCAGGGCGGGCGGTTCGACACGATGGAGCGGCCCCGATTGCGCGGTGCCGCCGGTTGGGGGGCGTTCGCGATCTGCTTTCTGCCGGTGCTTCTGGGCTTCATCATCCCGGTGATCATGCTGGGCGTGATGGCCGTCGGATCGGGGCAGGATCTGTTGTCGCCGCGCTATCTTGGGTTCATGTCGAATTCGCTGACGCTGGCCAGTGTCGCCGCAGTGCTCACCGTGGCGGGCGCGATCCTTGTCGGGTTTCGCGCGCGCACGCGTCCGGGGCGGGCGTCAAAGTGGCTGGTGGTGGGCGCGGGGCTTGGCTATGCGGTGCCGGGGGGCGTGATCGCTGTCGGGCTGATGGTGCCGATGGCCGCCTTCGACAACGCGGTGGACGCCTTCATGCGCGGCAGTTTCGGGATCAGCACGGGGCTTTTGCTGACCGGGTCGATCTGGCTGATGGTGCTGGCCTATGTGGTGCGCTTCATGGCCGCCGCCCTCAACGCCTATGACAGCGGCATGGCCACAGTGCCGGGACATCTCGATGCCATCGGGCGCTCGCTGGGTCAGCCTGGGCCGAAGCTCTTGATGCGCGTGCATCTGCCGGTGGCGCGGACCTCGGTGCTGACGGCGCTGCTGATCGTCTTTGTCGACGTGATGAAGGAACTGCCCGCGACACTGATCCTGCACCCGTTCGATTTCCAGACCCTCGCGGTGCAGGCGCACCGGCTGGCCGCCGACGAACGCCTGTCCGAGGCGGCGGTGCCGTCGCTCGTGCTGGTGGCGTTCGGGCTGATCCCGGTACTGATCCTGTGCCGCACATTGGGGCGTCAGGGCGCCGGACAGAGCGCGGCCAGGCTGGGATCGGCGATTTCGCCGGGCTGAGGCTTGACGCCTGTTGCCCGGCAGAGCGGCGCCGTTCCGAGCGTCTCGACGATGCGAGATCGGATGGCGCGTTGTCGCTACCTGACACGCGTTACCCGGTGAGGATCCGGCCGGTCATGAGTGCAGACAGCATTCGAGCAAGTCCGGTATTTGCCTGACGGGGACGTTGGAGCCTATGCCCCGCGCGGAATCAAGCCCGAAGGGCGCCGCGCATCGCCGGGCCGCCCCCCGGCACGGCGATTTGGCTGCAACCTGCGCCATGCTATGATCTTTTTCTGATTTGGCTGGGATAAAGCGCTGCCAAAGTCACGTTGGATCGCCGCACCGCGGCCCGTCGATGCGCGGCTCGTCACGACATTTCCAATGTCCCTTTCAGGCCATAAATGCCCCCCGCGCGCGCCCTCGGCACCGGATACCTTCTCTCAGGTGTCGGACACTAGCCGCCGGGACGGCTCAGGCTGAAGGTCTCGCGGATCACCGAATAATCCATGTAGCCAAGCCGCGTGACAGGGTTGAAGCGGGTCACGTCGAAGCGCCCGTCGACAAGGCAGTCGTCGCGCATATGCACGCCCGTCACCTCGCCGAAGACCACGAAATTCGCCTCGCCCGGCAATTGCACGATCTGTGTCAGCTTGCATTCGAGGCTGGCGGGGGACGCGGCCACGCGCGCGCAGGCCACCGTCGTGCATTCGGCCTTCTCCAGCTCGGCATCTGCGAACTCGTCGACCTCGCGCCCCCACGGGCCGGAGCTGCGGTTCATCGGATGGGTCAGCGCCTCGCTGACCACGTTGACGCAGAACACGCCCGTCGCCCGGATATTGGCGACGCTGTCCTTGGTGCCATCGCGGTCGGGCTTGGCTGAGGTGGAGGCGAACATCACCTGCGGCGGCACATAGGCGACCGCGTTGAAGAACGAATAGGGGGCCAGATTGTCCTGACCGTCCGCGCCGCGCGACGAGATCCAGCCGATCGGCCGGGGCGTCACGATGGCGTTGAAGGGATTGTGCGGCAGGCCGTGGCCATCCTCGGGTTTGTAGAACATGCGGGCCTCTCCTCGCGGGGTATCGGGGCAGGGTATCGGGTTTGTGCAAGCCGTAACGCCGTGCTACGCGGCATGCCAGTCGATTTTCGCGAAAGTACCGCGCCATGTTCGAATTGCGGCCCGAGGGCCCCGGGGACCAGTGGGAGGTCGAGGCGCTTTATGATCTGTGCTTTGCGCCCGGGCGCGAGGCGCTGTCCTCGTACCGCCTGCGCGACGCGGTGCCGCCGGTGGCCGATCTGTGCCTCGTGGCCGTCGATTCCGGTGCGATCGCGGCGGCGATCCGCTTCTGGCCGGTGCGCATCGGGGCCGCGCGGGCGCTGCTGCTGGGTCCGGTGGCGGTGCATCCCACCCATCAGGGCGAAGGCATCGGCGCGTGGCTCATTCGCGAGGGGATCGAGCGCGCGCGGGCGCGCGGCTGGCCGCGGATGATGCTGGTGGGCGATGCGCCCTATTACGGGCGGTTCGGATTTACCCGGCTTGCGGGCGTGACGATGCCGCCCCCCACCAACCCCGAGCGCGTTCTGGGGCTGGCCTTGCAACCCGGCGCGTGGGATCATGTCAAAGGTCATGTGACGCCCGCCGCTTGAAATCGGGGCCACGCGAGCGCAGCTTGAGCGACAGATCACAGCGGATGCGGGGCAATGCGATGGAAATTCTGGGCCGGCCGATCGACGAGGCCACGACCGAGGCGCGGCTCGATGCGCTGATCCGGCGCAACGCGCGTGCGGGCAATGCGGCGATCGATGTGCTCAACCTCATCGGCGGTCGGGCTGAAAACCTTCTTGACCGCCTGCCGCCGAGCGTGCGCATGCGTCTCAATTCCACCACCGAAGAGGCGCTGCGTCAGGCCGCCGAGGCCGCGCACCGCTCGCGCGACGTTGTGGGCCACGGGCCGGCCTGGCGCGTGCAGGCGCTGACCACGATGATGGGGGCCGCCGGCGGTGTCGGCGGGCTGCCCACGGCGCTTGCCGAATTGCCGGCCACGACCACGATCCTTCTGCGGGCGATCCAGGATGTCGCGCTGGATCACGGGTTCGACCCGAACGATCCGTCGGTGCGCTTCGGCTCGGTCGAGGTGTTCGGTGCCGCCGGTCCGATGGCCGAAGATGACGGCGTCAATCTCGGCTTCATCGGCACGCGGGTGACGCTGACCGGCTCGGCGATGCGCACGCTGATCGCGCGCGTGGCGCCGCGTCTGGCGACGGTGCTTGGCCAGAAGCTGGCGGCGCAGACCGTTCCGGTGCTGGGGGCGGTGGCGGGGGCGGGCATCAACTACGCCTATACCCGCTATTATCAGGACATGGCGCATGTGCATTTCGGCCTGCACCGTCTGGCGATCGACGCGGGCCGCGAGCCGCAGGACATGGTGCAGGCGTTCCGCGAGCGGGCAGGGCGGGTGCGAGCCTGAGCCCCGGCAGTGGCCCGACGCAGTCAGGACCGCCAGAAGGTCGGCACCAGAAGCACGATCACCGCGAGGATCTCCAGCCGTCCCAGAAGCATGGCGAAGATGATCAGCGCCTTGGCCGCGTCGGGAAACGCGTCAATCGCCCCGGTCGGGCCGACCCGCTCGCCAAAGGCCGGCCCGACATTGAAGATCGCCGTCCAGGCCCCGGTGATCGATTCCATCACCGTCAGCCCGGTCAATTCCAGCGCGACGGAAAAAAAACCAAGCGACAGCACATAGCAGGTGAACAGAAGCATCACCGATTGCAGCACGTCATCCTCGACCCGCCGCCCCTCATGGCGCAGCACCATGACGCTGGAGGGGTGAAAGATCCGCCGCGCCTGCTGGCCGATCGCGCGCAACATCAGCTGATAGCGGAAGATCTTGATCGCGCATCCGGTCGAGCCGGTACATCCGCCGATCGCCCCGACCGCGATCAGCAGCACAAACGGAAACGCCCCCCAGGCCGTCACATCGCCCGCGCCATAGCCGGTGCCAGTGAACACCGACACAACGTTGAACAGACGTTCACGAAGGCCTTGCACGTCAAGCCGGCCCGCCGTGGCGACCTCGTAGAGCACGACAAGCGCCACGGCGTAGAAAATCCAGCGCAGATAGGTCCGCACCTGGCTGTCCTGCAGGATGGGGCGCATGTTGCCCTGCACCCCTTGCATCATCCGCACGAAGGGCAGGGTGCCGAGGATCATGAACACCACGCAGGCATATTGCGGCGCGCCGGGAAACGCGCCAAAGGACTGGTCCGAACTGGAAAACCCGCCGGTGGAGATCGTGGTGAGCGCGTGCACCGTCGCGTCGAACGCCCCCATCCCCAGCAGGAGATACGAGAGCATGCAGATCACCGTCAGACCCAGATAGACGTTGAGCACGCCCTTGGAGATGTCGATGGTGCGTGGCAGCGCCTTGCCGAACGTGTCGAACCCTTCGGTGCGAAAGAACTGCATCCCGCCGACGCGCATCTCGGGCAGAAAGACCAGCGCCACGATGACGATCCCCAGACCGCCCAGCCACTGCAGGATGCCCCGCCACAGCAACAGCCCCTTGGGCAGCGCGTCGAGCCCCGCGATGACGGTGGTGCCGGTTGTGGTGACACCTGACATCGATTCGAAGAACGCGTCGATGAACCCCAGCTGCGTCGCCCCCAGCATGAACGGCAGCGCCCCGAACAGCGGCAGCACCACCCAGGTCAGCGCCGTCATCAGAAAGGCCTGCTGGATGGTCAGCCCCCGGCCCCCCGAATTGCGGCAGGCCACGGCCACCAGCGCGCCCACCACGCATGTGATGATCATGCTCTCGAAAAAAACCGGCCAGTGATCGCGCCCCTCGACGATATCCACGACGAGCGGCACGACCATGGTCGCCCCCATGGCCGTGAGCAGAAGCCCCACCAGATATCCTACGGGTCGCAGATCAAACATGGCGCGAACCGTTGGGCCGGCGTTTGAGGACTGTCAAGCGCGTTGATGCGCGCAAGGTCGGGGCCGGTCAATCGGTCAGCAGATCCTCGAAGACGAAGGCCGGGATATCGGCCCGGGTCAATCCCATGGCGGCCAGTTGCCGGTCGCTCATCCCGTGCAGCCGTGCGACGCTGGACAGCCGGCTTCGGCTGAGCATGTAGGCATTCATGCCCGGCACATGCTCTGTCAGGAAAAGATCCAGATCGCGCCGCCATTGCCTTGGCAGATAGTGGATTTGCACATCGGGGTCGGTCATTGGGTCCCCTCTTCCTTCGGGTGAATGGGCCCCTCCCACGACACAGGGTAACGCGTTTCGGTGCGAACACCATGCCGCGCCGCATGTCGGGCGCGACCTGTTGCTGCATTGCAGCATAAAAAAGGCCCCACCGAACAGGGTCCGGCGGGGCCGATGCACGCGGCGCGGTGTCGCGTCAGGTGTAGAACGTGTCCCGGAACACGTGACACGCGATTCCGTCGCGCTTGATGCCCATGCGGGCCAGCTCGGTATCAGATTTCGCCTCGAGCGCCTCTATCTGGTCGCGCCGCGAGCGGACGCGCATATGACCCTCGAACCTGTGCGCAAGGCGGGTGATGAACCGCTCCCAGGTGTCACGCAGCGGCGTCGCGATCGTGTGTGTGGTGGTAGTTGCCATTTGGAAACCTCACTTTCGATGTGAACGTTTCCTCCCTTGGTCAAAGATGGGCCACGGGCCGTGACGTGACCAGCGTCAATTCCGAAAGGCCGGGTTGCGCGTGGTGCATCCCGGCCCGCAAGTCATTATTTCGACGTGTCTTTGGCGTCGGAATTCGGCATCGCCGGCGGATTGGACGGGGCGCGCGTGCGTTTGGCCGCCTCGGCCGTTGCCTCTTTTTCAGGCGTCGCCTGTTCGGTCGCCTGCGTGCTTGTCGGCTTGGTCTGCTCGGGCGTGGCGTCTTTCTGCGGCGCGACGGCCTGAGGTGCCGATTTGGCAGGCTCCTGCGCCTTGGTGTCTTTTGCCGGTGCGGATGCGGGTGCTGCCGGTGAGGCCTGTGCCGTGGTCGCGGTATCGGCCTTGGCCGGTTCTGACTTGGCCGGTTCTGACTTGGCGAGATCGGGCTTGGCCGGGGCAGCGGCCTTCGACTGTTCCGGTTCGGCGGCTTTCGGCGCGGCCGCGGTCGACTTGGCGACCGGCTTCGACGCCGTCACGGGCGCTTTGGCGGCCGGCTTTGTCGCGGGCGTGGCCTTGACGGGGGCCTCTTTCGCGGGGGCCTTGGCTTCGGCGGTTTTCGCGGCGGGCTTTGGCGCGGCTGCGGCGCCGGCAGCCTTCGCCGGGGCCTCCGGTTTCGGCGCGGCGGCGGGCTGGGTCGCCGGTTTTTTCACCGGTTTGACCGTTTCCGCCTTGGTCGTTGCCGCCTTCGCCTGCGCGGGTGCTTTGGCCTTGGCCGGCGTGGCGGCTTTCGGCTTGGTGACGCTGCGCGGCGTCGCCGCCACGGGCCGCACCGCCGCTTCACCCGCCAATTCCGCTTTCAGCGAGCTGGGCAACGGGCTGGCCCGGAAGGCCGCGATACCCAGAACCCGCGCCACGCGCATGTTGCTTTCGATCATGTAGCCGGTGAACCGGATCCCGGCGGCGGAGAGTTTGAGCGGCAGGTCAGGTGACAGCATCCTCGATATCCTTTTCAGACGCGTCCGCCCCCGGTCAAATACCTTGAGGACGGTGAAAACAGTTTCTGATGCTGCATTGCAGCAAAACCCGCCGAGGTCAAATCACGATTTGCCCCGACGCGCTGTTTTCCGCCTAAAAGCTGCCCTGTCTGCCCGATTCCCGGGCTCAGCGCCCCTGCATCAGCGTCTGAAACATCTTCGGGTCTAGGCTTTGGGCCGCGAATGTGTCGCCTTCGGTCAGAACGCTGACCGCATCATGGCTGTGCAGGCTTTCCTGATGGCTGGCCACGACGCGGAAATCGCCGATCCGCGTATCGGCCAGCAGCTCGGCACAGAAGAGACGCGCCGCATCCTCGACGAAGATCGGGTTGGCGGCGTTCAACTCGGCAAAGGCCTGTTCGTCCTCGCGCTTGACCATGACCTGCGTCTCGGTGGGCACGGCGCGCCGGGCCAGTTCGATCAGGTCCTCGAACCACAGGCAGTCCTGACCGATCAGCTCGACCGAGATCCGCGCCACCGAGCGCTGTGAATGCGGCGTGGCAAGCTGCCCGCGAGACGAGCGGGCATGTTCGCTCAGTTCCAGCGAACAGGGGCAGGTCGAGGAATAGACGTAGTCGAGATGCATGAACCTGCGCGTCACCCCGTCCTGCTGCACCAGTTCGAGCGCGATGTCGTAATACTGGTAGCCTTCGAGATCCGAACGCAGCGACCGCACCTTCGCCGGATAGGACAGCCGCATCTGCAGCCGCGCATCGACCGAATCGAGATCCGTGATGTAATCGGCGAGCGCGGCTTGCATCACGTCGAGGCTGAAGGTCTTTTGCGCATGCTTGTAGAAGCTGCGCATGATTCGGGACATGTTGATGCCCTTCTTGCCGGCCTCGAGGCTGACCGTGCCGGTCACCGAGGTCTCCAGCGTCAGGTCGCCGTTGTCGCGGGTGTGATAGGCGATCGGCAGGCGGAAATTCGAGATACCGACATGCTGCAGATGCTGGCGCGTGCCGCGGATCAGCGAGGCGGGACCGTTCTGAAGATCGGGCAGCGTGGCGCGGTACGCATCGCTCACCTCGAAATCGTGCGCGTAGTGGCGCGACAGGGCAGGGTAGTTCGACAGCGTGGTGTCCGGCAGCAGCCGCGCGATGCTCGGGTCAAGATCGGCCACTTCCTCGGGGCTGGCCGCCCGGGCCCAGTTGCGCAGCAGCTCGAGCGCCTCTTTGGCCGCGTCGCGATCCGGGGTCATTTCGGGCGGATGCATGTTCATCTCGGTGTCCCTTCCAATTCGATACCTCCTACATAAGTCAGTCGCGCGGGATTTCCCAATATCGAAAAAAATCCGACAGCTGCGGTTGTGCGGAGCCCCGCGGATCATCCTGAAGGATGGGCCAGGGTTTTGAAACCCTCGATCGCCAGCGGCGACGATCCGGTGCGGGTCGGCGCGCCGGGCGCGTGGTCTTGTCCCGAAGCCAGTGTGCCAGGCGATGAAGCGGGCGGTCGCGCCCTGCCGAACGCAGAACGACTGTCGCGTGTGCCGTGCCCCGCTCGGCCACGTCGGCCTCAGTCCTCGTCCCGAAGCAGCCTTGCGCCCATCGTCGCGGCCTCGACCCGGTTCGAGACCCCCAATGTCTGGAAGATGAAGGACAGGTGAAACTTCACGGTGCTGGGATTGATGCCAAGCGCGCGCGCGATGCCCTTGTTGGGCTGCCCGGCGACGAGCAGTCGCAGCACCTCCATCTGGCGCGGCGTCAGCGCGGCGAGCGCGGCGGAGGGGGGCTGGCCCCCGGTGTCGCCGGTGGCCGCCGCTCCGACCGATTGCGGTGTGAAGGGGGGCACGTAGACCGCCCCGCCGGCAATCTGGCGAATCGCCGCCTCGGCCTCGCCGATGCCGAGGCCCTTGCTGATAAAGCCATGCGCCCCCGCCGACAGCGCCATGAGGATGTCCTCGCGCGATCTGGAGGCCGAGAGCACGACAAGCCTGATCTCCGGCCGCGCGGCCTTCAGCGTGTCCAAGAGATCCCGGTTGTCGATGCCGGGCATGTTCAGGTCGACGAGGCCGAGGCCGAAATCGGTGCCGCCCGAAAGCTCCTCGACCGCCTCCTCGGCGGTGGCGCAGGTCACGACCGCATGGGTCCCGAACCATTCCCCCAGCACGGCATCCATGGCGACCCGAAAGAACTCGTCATCGTCGATGACAATGACGGGTGCGACCGCCGAGAATGTGGTTTTCTGTACCATGAAACCTTCGGTATCGCGCCCTGTCGCTTGCAGTCCGATCTTTACTGCTCACCTCTTAAAATTGCGTCAAGCGGCGTCAGACCTCTGTGTTCAGCCGCGTCGCGACGTTTATGATTCGGGCAACCTTTCCCTGTTAAAAAGACTAGCGATGGCGGTCTGACAACAGGCCGGTTTCGACAATCAAGCCGTCTCGACGTCCGTGGTCCTGGGCCGGGGCTGGTCGAGACGGTGGAGGACGTGCTGACGGAGGGGATCGCATCCTGGGGTGACGCGGCGTGCGTCCTTGGCCGATCGGCCTGACCACATGGCTAGGCCACCACGCCAGCTAGCGTCATACGTTAAGACGCCGTAGATTTGTGTTTAGACGGATCACCGTCAGGAGCGGTTCGCCACGGCTGAGTGGCGGGAAAACCGCTCCGCCGGCAAAGCCGGACAACCCCCTGAACAAGGAGCAAGACACATGCTTAGACTTCTCACCAAACTCAAGACCAACACGTCGGGCGCGACCGCCATCGAATACGGGCTTATTGCCGCGCTAGTGGCCGTTGGGCTCATTACCGCGCTCATCGCTCTTGAGACCGACCTTTCTGCCTTATTCACTGATGTGAGCGCCGCAATGACTGACGGCACCGATCCGAACTGAAAATGCCTAGTGGCCTATCGAAACTCGCACCGCCATCTCGCAACATAGTAAGTTCGGCGGTGCGATATCCGTTGGTGAAATTCACTGTACATGCAAGACGGTATCCTGACCCTTGCCTCTGTCTGGTTCATAGCCGGGCAGGGGCTCGCCGCCGCAAGCGATGCGCTGCGGATGCGCATCCCGAATGCGCTGATCCTGTATCTGCTGGCGGGTTTCGTGATCACCGTCGCGGTCTCTCAGCCAGGGTGGGTCGATCTTGTAGCGCACCTGGCGGTCGGTCTTGCGCTCCTCGGCGGTGGAGTAGTCCTGTTCGCGCGGGGCTGGATGGGGGGCGGCGATGTCAAGCTGCTCGCCGTCACGGGGCTTTGGCTCGTGCCGGCGGCGACGCCGGCGCTGCTGCTGCTGACCGCGCTGGCCGGAGGCCTTCTGACACTGGCGATGATCATGGCCCGCGCCCTCGGCGCGCATCGCCTTGCGGGCGACAAAATCGCTGCCCTCAGCGATCCGATGGACCGCGTGCCTTACGGAATTGCCATCGCGGCGGCGGCGATCGCCGTCGTGATCCTGCGGCCCGAGGCCCTGTTGATGGGCTGACGGCCACCTTTCGCCTCTGACTGGAGAACCGACATGCTTCGAATTCTCATTCTGCTCATCGCCCTCGGGGCCGGTGGCGGCGCGGCGTGGATCGCGACGCAGCAAACCGCGACCACGCCCGAACCCGTCGCCGAAGACCCGGCCCCCGAGCCGATCGAGATGACGGCGGTTCTCGTGGCGGCCGGCGACGTGCCGCGCGGCGGTGAATTCACCTCCGGGGCGCTGCGCTGGCAGGACTGGCCCGTCGCAGCCGTGCCGCCCACCTCCATCGAACGCACCGCCGCGCCCGGCGGCATGCGAAACGCCACGGGCCAGTTCGCCACGCGCCAGATCCTGACCGGCGAACCGATCGGCAATCATTTGCTCGCGCCGACACCGGGCAGCTATCTCGCCGCCATGCTCGCGCCCGGGAAACGTGCCGTCGCCATCAATGCCAACACCCAGAGCACGGCGGGCGGGTTCATCCTGCCCAATGATCGCATCGATGTGCTGTATACCGGGCAGGGATCAGGAGACGACACCATGCGCGCCCGTACCATCCTGCGGGGTGTGCGGGTTCTGGCCATCGACCAGTCGACCGATCAGACCGAGGCCGGGACGGTCCTTGGCAAGACCGCGACGCTGGAACTGACCGAAGACCAGGCCGAGGTCGTCACCGCCGCGCAGGCGAAAGGCACGCTGGCGCTGTCGCTGCGCCCGATGGTCGCGTCGCCGGGCGAGGCGTCGATGGAGGTCATGGAACCGCCCCGGCGGGTCCGCATCGGGCGCGGAACCAGTATCGAGGATATCACGCTCAACTGACCCGGATCTCGCATCGTATCGCGAAAGGGCCGGGGCCAAGGGAAGTAAAGATGCAACATACGCCAATCCTGATCGAAGGGGCGCCCGTCGTGGATGCCCGCGAGGCCCCGTCGAGCGCCCGCGTGCCGCATATGACGGCCGCCATATTCTGCCAGACCGCTGCCACGCGTGAGGTGATCGAGCAGGCCCGCGCGGATCGCCGGCTGATCCGGGTCCAGACGGAGCTGCACGAGGGCGGCGTCGCCGGCGCGCGCCAGACCTTCGAGACACGCCGCACGCCCTCGCTGCTGGTCGTCGAGGTGTCGAGCGCGGGCGAGACGTTGCTGGGCGAGATGGATGCGCTGGCCGAGGTCTGCGATCCCGAAACCAGGGTGGTCGTGATCGGCACCGAGAACGACATAACCCTTTATCGCGCATTGATGGCGCGCGGGATCGCCGAATATCTTGTCGGCAAGCTCACGCCGCTGGATTTCGTGGCGACGGTACAGGCGCTTTTCGCCGAAGACTCCGCGAAAAAGCTCGGGACGAGCTATGCCTTCGTGGGCGCCAAGGGCGGCATCGGCGCCTCGACCCTCGCGCAGAACGTCGCCTGGACCATCG
>Ga0307933_1000484_pt1 | contig 37250 bp, 40 predicted proteins | sample OrgLakmetageno88_FD_201811 | JGI IMG/M metagenome (GOLD analysis project Ga0307933, IMG submission 201811) | Saline water microbial communities from Organic Lake, Antarctica - #88 | ecosystem: Environmental > Aquatic > Non-marine Saline and Alkaline > Saline | place: Antarctica: Organic Lake... | reverse complement strand
TACACGATCCTTTATTGTTAATTTTAGACGAGCCTACCAGTGGTCTTGACCCCAATCAGCTTACCATGGTAAGGTTATTGATTAAAAAACTAGCGGAAGATAAAATGATTTTATTTTCATCGCACATCATGCAAGAAATCTTAGCTATTTGCGATCGGGTAATTTTTTTAAACAAGGGAGAGATTGTTGCAGATAAAATGATGGAAGATTTAAAAAATGAAGAAAAACAGTCTATTGAAGTTGAGTTTGATAGCAATGTAGACAGCCCACAACTCAGCATGATTCCTTTTATTGCTGAGTGGTGCAAAAAAAATGATAATTCTTGGTTACTTACTTTTAACACCAAACAAGATATGCGCTCTACCATTTTTGATTTTGCAAATGCTCATCAACTCCGTATTTTACAAATGAATCAACATAAAAAAACGTTGGAAGATATTTTTAAATCACTTACACAATAGCGTTTTTTATAACTTAACTTTCAATCTCTAAATTAGTAAATCAAATGTTACAAAGACCCAGAAGAAATAGAAAATCCAGTGCTATTAGAGACATGGTAAGGGAAACAAGATTATCTGTAAATCAATTGGTATATCCACTTTTTTTAGTACAAGGTGTTGGTATAAAAGATGAAGTAGCTTCTATGCCAGGCATTTTTCGTTGGTCTTTGGATTTATTACTCAAAGAAATAGACTCTTGTGTAGCTTTAAACATCAAACAATTTGTGTTGTTTCCTGCAATACAAGAAGCGTTGAAAGATCGTACGGGAACTTACAGCTATTCCTCAGAAAATTTTTACTTAAAAGCCATTGCTAAAATTAAAAGTGAATTTCCACAAATCACCCTAATTTCTGATGTAGCCATGGATCCTTACTCCTCCGATGGTCATGATGGATTGGTGGATAACGGTAAAATTTTAAATGATGCTACGTTGCCGATTTTAGCAAAAATGGCAGTTGCTCAAGCACAAGCTGGTATAGATATTATTGGTCCTTCTGACATGATGGATGGAAGGGTTTCCTATATTAGAAAATCATTGGACAACGCAGGATTTGAAGAAACAAGCATTCTTTCTTACACCGCAAAGTATGCCTCTGCTTTTTATGGTCCTTTTAGAGATGCTCTGGACTCAGCGCCAAAGGCAGGCGATAAAAAAACGTATCAAATGGATCCTGCAAATAAAAATGAAGCGCTTAGAGAGTGCTTACTAGACATTTCGGAGGGAGCAGATATGTTGATGGTAAAGCCTGCTACTTTGTATTTAGATGTGATTCATTTGCTTAAAAGTAATTGCAATTTACCCATTGCCGCCTACAATGTAAGTGGCGAATATTCAATGCTTAAAGCAGCTGCAAACAAAGGTTATTTAAATTATGAGGATGCCATGCAAGAGATGTTGATTTGCATTGCCAGGGCTGGAGCTGATGTTATACTTACGTATTTTGCAAAAGACTATGCAAGATTAATGCAAGCTAACTTTTAGACTCCTCATAAATAATTTTTGCTAGCTCTTTAACATTCTTTGCATCAATCATTGTACAAGGTTTTTTTTCGCTTAAATTTTCATAAGAAATAATTTCTGTTGCTTCAGCTGAATTTATGGATGCTAGTACCGTTATGGATTTTCTTTTTGCCATCATTAAGCCTCTCATATTCGGTATTTTCAAGTCTTTTTCCTCTACAATTCCTTTTTGCCCAGCAATTACCAAAGGTAATTTACAAGTTAAAACTTCCTTGCCTTTTTCAGTTTCGCGGCTAATGGTTGCGAACTCACCATCAAACTCAAATCCTATACAGGCATTTATATAATCGTAATTGAGTTTTGCAGCCAACATGGCAGGAACCATAGCGCCATTGTAATCACTAGATTCTTTGCCTAACATAATCAAATCATAATTTCCGTTGGAAACCACCATTGCCAAATCATTGGCTACACAATAGCCGTCGGTAGGCTCTCCATCAATTCTAATAGCCTCGTCAGCGCCCACAGAAAGCGATTTTCGAAGTGTGTTTTCTGAACTTTGATTTCCTACAAGTGCTACCGTGATTTTAGCGCCCAATTGTTCTTTTAATTGCAACGCCCTGGCAAGCACAAATTCATCGTATGGATTGATGATATATTGAACGCCGTCTTTGTCAAACTTTGTATGATTTTCAATAAAATTTATTTTAGCAACGGTATCCGGAACATGGCTTATGCACACAAGAATATTCATAGGTTCAAAAGATTTTTTGTTTGAAGCAAATGTAATTAAATCAGTCTTTACAAATTTTCAGCCATTTGATCTATTTCTATGGCATCTTCAACAGAGAATTCTCCAATTTTAGTTCTTCTCAGCTCAGATAAATAGGCGCCTGAATTCAATGATTTTCCAAAATCATAGGCCAAAGATCGAATGTAAGTACCTTTGCTGCAAATTATTTTAAAGCTTACTTTTGGCATTTCTATCTTCGTAATTTCAAACGAATGAACCTGTACCTCTCTAGGTTTTATTTCTGTAGTAAGCCCTTCTCTAGCAATTTCATACAACCGTTTACCATCTTTTTTTATAGCTGAATAGATTGGAGGTTTTTGCGAAATCATACCCTCAAAAGTTTTTGCGGTTTCATATATCAATTCTTCACTAATATGATTGGTTGGATAGGTTTTCTCAACTTCAGTTTCTAAATCATAACTTGGCGTGGTAGCTCCCACTGTAAAATGACCTGTATACTCTTTGATTTGTGCCTGATATTGATGAATATTTTTTGTAAACTTCCCTACACAAACAACCAACAAACCTGTAGCCAGTGGATCTAAAGTTCCTGCATGGCCTACTTTTAATTTATTTAAATCAAACCTTTTTTTTAGCAACCAACGAAACTTTTTAACCACCTGAAAAGAGGTAAGATGAAGCTGTTTGTCAATCAGAAATAATTGACCTTTTTCTACTTCTTCTGCAGTTAAAGACTGGATAGCGTTAAGATTCATATAAGTTTTTTGAATAAAAATCTAAGCTAGCGCTTATTCTTTTTAAAAAAGGTATTTTAGAGAAAAATTTATAATATTACAAGTTCACTAAACTCATGTCTAAGCATTTAATAAATACCATCAGCGCTTTCATGATTTTTATGTTTGTTTTGAATAGCGCGAAACTGTTTTCTCAAAAAATAGAAAGAAGTAGGTGTGGTCAACCAGATTTTACCAATAGATTGGATTCAGAAGCGTTACAACAATTACAGAATATAAATAATACGGTTTCAAAAAGTTCAGTTTTAAGAAATTTTAATGTGGCAGCAACTAAAGGCGAAGTAGCTGTAATTCCTGTTGTTTTTCATGTAATACACGAAGGAGAAGCAATTGGTAGCGGTAGAAATATTTCGGATGAATACATTCATGCACAAATAGAACAGCTAAACTTAGATTTTAGAAGAAAAAGCCCCGATGCTGCATTCATTCCTGAAATTTTTAGAGACCTACATTCAGATGTAGAAATTGAATTTTGCTTGGCAAATACAGATCCTAGTGGGAATGCAACTGGAGGTATTACACGCCATTTTTATAGAGACAGTAAATGGACTGTAAATGAAGGGGATGCATTTGATTATTTGGTAAAAAAAGAAACCTCATGGAATCCTGATAACTATCTTAATATCTGGACTGCAAATATTTTAAAAATAGGCTATTACGGATGGGCATATTTTCCAAATGTCTTTCCAAAGTACTACGATGGGGTGGTTTCTCATTATGGCACCATTGGCTCTCTAGAAAAACCCTTTCCTTTTGACTTTAGAACTAGTGGGGGTGATGAAACTGGCAAAATCACTACACATGAACTTGGGCACTATTTTGATTTATTTCACACTTGGGGAATAAATGATGAAAGTCAAGCAAATTGTATTGATGATGATGGAATCGATGACACCCCTCTTTCAAGTAATGCATATAACGTACGCTGCCCATTATTTGGAAGAAGTTCCACTACCTGTGGATCACAAGATATGTATGTGAATTATATGGGCTATTCCAGCTGTGCTTATATGTTTACACACGGACAAAAAGATAAAATGCTCAATGCATTGTATGGCTCCAGAAGTTCACTCTTAAACTCATATGGGTGTGAACCACCTGATAAATACGAACTTAAATTATACCCAAACCCAACAAACGATTATTTTAATATTGATATATCGCTGATAAGCGGTTCTATTGTAAACGAAAATTCTGAAATTATCATTTACAATACGCTGGGTAGAAAAGTATTTGAATCTAAGGTAAATTTAAAAGCCTCTAACAGTATTGATATTTCTAGTCTTAGCCCCAACCAAATTTATTTTATAAACATTGCAGATGTGAATGGAGATGTGCATGAATTTAAGATTTTGAAGAAAGGCTAAAAAAATCATCAACCGTAAGTCATACTTTTAGCTGAGATATATTTTTCAAGCACTATCTCTTAAAATTCATCCCTAACCCTAGAAGTTATTTCATCTTTTCAAATCGTTGATTTTTGTATCTATTTATGATATACTGCCAAACTTGTTCACATGGGTTTAATTCTGGTGAGTAAGAGGGGATTCTTAACAGAAATATATTTTCAGGCACTTTTATATTTTTACTTTTATTCGAATATGAATTCCTAAATAATTAGATAATTCAAGACGTGTTTTAAATTTGGAAATTTTTAAAAAAAGTAAGCAGTCGATTCTTTTTTGCTTGTATAAACTTGACTGTTTTAAACGAAGTTTCTTTAGATCAGAGATGCTCTCTTTGACCATTATGGACTCTAGATTTTTCATCATCAATTATACTAATTATAAGCAGCAATAGCTATTGAAATTGATATAACTGATTTGCTAGTACAATCTTCGGAAAAAAAGGCATGCCCAACCCTCCATAGAAAACTACCCTAGCCTATAATTTCTCACAAAAACTTTTTTTAAGAGTAAAGCACACTTGTACCTAAATAAAGGGAAGCATAGAGGTGGTAAAGTCAATAAAATCAGGGTTGAACGATTTAAAAACTTTCCATAGAACGTGAAATTATATTAGAAAACTATTCTAGTATTCCGTCAACAAATCCCTGAATTCCATCTACGTCATTTTCCTTTAGATGCTTGATAAATGCAGATCCAATAATCGCCCCAGCAGCTTTTGAAGTAGCTTGTTTAAATGTTGCTGCATTGGAAATACCAAAACCTACTATTTTTGGTGTTTTTAAATTCATTGCTGCAATTCTTTCAAAATAAGAATCCTGAGAAGAATCAAAACTATTTTTTGCTCCTGTAACACTTGCAGAACTTACCATATAGATAAAACCTTCGGATATTTCATCTATAAGCTCTATGCGTTCTTTTGATGTTTGAGGTGTGATTAAAAAAACATTGATCAATCCATGTTTTTCAAAAATGGCTTTATAAAATTTATTGTACTCAAATAAAGGGAGGTCAGGAATAATAAAACCATCGATCCCAATTTCGGCACATTTTTCACAAAATTCTGTTACACCGTATTGCAAAATAGGATTGAAATACCCCATAATAATCAAAGGCTTTGTAATCTTATTTCGTATTCCCGCTAACTGCTCAAAGAGCAGCTGGGTGCTCATACCATTGTCCAAAGCAACTGAGGAACTATCTTGAATAGTGGGTCCATCGGCAAGAGGATCACTAAAAGGCAATCCAATCTCAATCATATCAACTTTGCTATTCTCCAATGCTTCCAACACTTTTACTGTATCTTCTAGCTTTGGAAAACCTGCGGTAAAATAAATCGACAGTATTTTTTTTCCTTCTTTTAATGTTTGTTGTATTCGGTTCATTTTTATTTAAACGATCAACGATTTTAAATTAAATATTAAAATATTCCATGTAAGTATTAAGGTCCTTATCTCCCCTACCCGATAAGTTTAAAACTATAATATCATCTTTTTTAAACTTCATTTTTGTAAATACCGAGAGTGAATGAGCCGTTTCAATTGCAGGTATGATTCCTTCAATTTCAGAGAGTTCTCTTCCTGATTTCATTGCTTCGTCATCTGTAATCGAAATAAATTTAGCTCTTTTCGTCTCGTATAAATGTGCATGCAAAGGTCCTACACCTGGATAGTCCAATCCTGCAGAAATAGAATAGGGTTCTTCAATCTGACCATCGGGCGTTTGCATTAGCAATGTTTTGCTTCCATGAATAATTCCCGTCTTTCCCAATGCACTTGTTGCAGCACTTTTTCCTGAATGAATCCCTTTACCAGCCGCCTCTACTGCAATTAATTGAACCGAGGGTTCGTCTAAATAATGGTAAAAAGCACCCGCAGCATTGCTCCCCCCTCCTACACACGCAATTACATAGTTTGGATTTTCCGTGCCTTCCTTTTCTTTTAGCTGAATTTTAATTTCTTCAGAAATCACTGACTGAAGCTTTGCTACCATAGAAGGATAAGGGTGTGGACCTACCACAGAACCAATAATGTAATGGGTTTCTTTTGGATTGTTAATCCAATCTCTAATAGCTTCGTTTGTAGCATCTTTAAGCGTTTTACTACCAGAGTTTGCAGGAACTACCGTTGCGCCCATCATCTTCATTCGCGCTACATTGGGCGATTGTCTTTTAATATCTATCGCGCCCATGTAAATAATACATTCGATGCCCATCAACGCACAAACCGCAGCTGTAGCAACACCGTGTTGCCCTGCCCCTGTTTCGGCAATGATTCTTTTTTTCTTCAAGTGCTTGGCAATTAAAATCTGCCCAATGGTGTTATTGATTTTATGAGCACCTGTATGGCATAAATCTTCACGTTTTAAGTAAATTTTTGTACCGTATTTTTCCGACAATCTTTTGGCAAAATATAGCGGTGTTGGTCTTCCTACATATTCCTTTAATAAAGATTCAAACTCATTTTTGAATGATTCACTTTCAATGATTTTTAAATAGTTATTGTTTAATTCCTCTACATTTGGATACAGCATTTCAGGAATGTAAGCACCCCCAAAATTCCCAAAGTACCCATGTTCATCTGCAAAATAATTCATGCCAATTGATTTTTAAATGATTGAATAAGCTCAATGTTTTTAATACCTGGCTTTGTTTCAAACCCGCTGTTTATATCAACACCAATACACTTTTTTATGTTGGAATTGGTTGTTAATATTTTTAATTCCAAAAGATCATCTATGGTGATTCCTCCTGCTAATAAATAGGGGGTATTCCCCTGATAAGCTTCAAGTAATTGCCAATTAAATTTTTTGCCATTCCCCCCAAAATCAGCTCCTTTGGTATCAAATAAAAAATAATCACAAACACCTTCATACTTATTACACTCATTAAAATCAAAGGTAGTGCCTACCATAAAAACTTTGATGATTTTTTTTGAAATAGTTTTCATATCCTGCTGAAAGCTTTTTTTAAGATCTTCGCAATATTCTTTGGTTTCACCTCCATGCAGTTGCGCAATCTCCAAATCAAATTTAATCATGGTAGCTACTACTACTTCTTTGGTTTCATTTACAAAAACACCTACTTTAGCAATGGATAAAGCTATTGAATCTATCGTTGGAAACTGAGTTACGTAGCGTTTAGAGCCTTTGTAAAAATTGAATCCTATAAAATCAGGTGCTATTTTTGATAGCTCAATGGTGTTTTGGGTTTCTGTCATTCCGCAGACTTTGATTTTCATGAATATGAATTTAACTTTTAATTGAAAAGCACTAAAATACCATTTTCACTTAAATTCAGTATTTTGAAAAAATCCATATATTTGCACCTAGAAAAATAGGTAATTTTTACGCTATAAAAAAATACATTCATGAAAAATGAAATCTCAATACCTATACTTAATAAATTCAATCCAAGTCTGCATTCATGTTCTTCCCCGAATTCGGATATTCAATCTTTTAGAGCATCCAAGAATGCTTTACTTACAGGCTTTAAAACTGAGAAAGAAAATATAACTGGAGTCATTGTTCCTCATTCGGAAAATAGAACTCCTGTTTTTCATAGGGATGAAGAAATAAGTGACGACGAGTCTTTCGCATCCATAGATAGCGAGGAAGCGTTAACAGGAAAAGATGAATGTACTTCATTTTATAATAATGAAATAATATTCGGTAATTTTCATGCAATTAATGGAAACTTCAATATTACTGAAGGGGTTTTTGCTTTTATTGAATTTAGAAAAGATGGTATTTCACATATAGAAATTGGTAATTTAACTACAGATAGTATTAAAACTGGCTCCTGGTTATCTTTACAGGAGTTGACACATTGTGAGGGAAAATGGAATTTAAGAAAAGTTACATCCAAAGAATATTCTGAAGAAGGTGCGCTCATCTCCTCTTCAAACTCAAAAAATAATGATAAATTCGAGTTCAAGGAACTAGATAATGGGGCAATTGCATTATTTCAAATGAATGATGACAAAAAACAAGAAGGAATTGCCATTTATTTTACGGATACATATCGCATGTGTGTATGTTTAGACGTTAAAGACTATGAGATAGTTCATGGCTCTAACAAAATGTTACTTCGTTATGAAAAACTTACGGTTTTTAAATCAAAACACAACAGTAAGAATGGAGATAGTAAAAAAAATATCAATAAAATAAATGGCATCTGTTCCCACTTAGATACTGAAAATTACTACATTGATTTTTTCTGCTTAGATCATAAAGTAATTTCAAAAAAAACAGACTATGACGAAAATATTGAAAAAATTAATAAGTGGAAAAAAACTTTAGAAAGTAAAAAAATATTTGATAAAATTATGTCAGATAACCTGCCTCCAGCAGACATTGGTGATTTATTTATTCACATATCAGATGATGAAAAAGAAGAGTTAATAGATTTTTTAGAGAAAGGTTTTTTCTGTTATGAGGAATATATTAATTTAGATTTAAGGGAGTTTTTATTAGAAAACCTTCAATTTTATTTTAAATTTAAGTTCAATCAGGAAAAATTTGCTGGAATGCAGATAATAGGGACTAAAAGCGAAGGGCTTACAAACGAGGACGGAGCTCAGAAAACTAGAAGTCAAAAACTACCGCGCAATTAACTTCTATAACAAGAATTTTTGAGATACTTTATAGAAATAGCCTACAAAGGCACCTGCTACCACGGCTGGCAATCTCAGCCAAACTCAAAGACTATTCAGGGTGTTTTAGAAAGAAATCTTTCTGTTTTGCTCAAAAAAGAAATCATTATTTTGGGTGCTGGCAGGACTGATACTGGCGTACATGCAACTCAATTTTTTGCTCATTTTGATGTTTTGGAAGCTATTGACAAATCAATTTTCATTTACAAAATGAATAGCCTGCTACCCAATGATATTGTAGTCTTTGGTTTACAAAGTGTTAAAAATGTTGCACACACTCGGTTTGATGCTCTTAGTCGCTCTTATGAATACAGAATACATTTAGGCAGAGACCCTTTCCAGCAAGAAACTACTTGGCAATTTTTCAATAAAAAACTAGATATTTTATTGATGAATCAAGCTGCTAACTTATTGCTAGAAACTACTAATTTTAAATGTTTTTCCAAGACTCGTACCGATGTAAAAACATTTGATTGCAAGGTTTTTAACGCAGTTTGGGAACAACAAAACAAAGAGGTGATTTTCCACATTACTGCAAATCGCTTTCTAAGGAACATGGTGCGTGCTATTGTAGGAACCATGATTGAAGTTGGCACTCATAAAAAAAGCCTACAAGACTTTCAGCAAATCTTAAACAGTAAAAACCGATGTTTGGCAGGCACTTCTGCACCTGCTAAAGGTTTATTTTTAAATAAGATAATTTACCCCAAAGATATTTTTATTTCAGATCACTGATTTTAAATAAGTTAACTAACTAAACCTCTCGCTTTAAAAACAATCTACTTCCATCCTACTTTTAAATTTTAGTTAAGATTTATTGCTACTTTTGAAATAAACTTTCAATAAGTTTCGCATTATGAAATTGACAAAAAAAGACCAATACCTACTCATTCAAACAGCATCAGATGATGATTTAGGTGTTTTTTTTGAAGCATTTAAAAAATCATACAACGACATCAAAAACGAACACTTGGTTATTGATTTATTAAATATAAAAAATTGCAAATCAGAAGACTTAAATACTTTTTATAAAATTAGTAAAGCACATAGGGAAACTAAAAAAAGCTTTATTATTGTTGTTGAAAACTTCGAAATGGATGACCTACCAGATGATTTAATAGTAGTTCCAACCATTTTAGAGGCGAAAGAAACGATAGAAATGGAAGAGATTGAACGAGATCTTGGCTTTTAAATTCAAATTTAGTAATGATTCATATTGAACAAAAATGAGTATAAAACTTACCATATTAGGTTGTCATTCCGCAAATCCAGGAGCTAATGAAAACCACACCTCCCAGTATTTAGAAATAAAAAACCATCATTTTCTAGTGGACTGTGGAGAGGGTACTCAAAATCAATTGAAAAAATTGAAGTTAAGTCCTGCTAAAATCAATAGAATTTTTATATCTCATCTTCATGGAGATCATTTTTTTGGTTTGATTGGGCTTATTGCCTCTTACTCGCTGTTAAACAGAGAACAAGAACTGCATGTGCATGGACCAAGAGGAATTAAAGAAATCATTATGGTTCAACTTACTTTAATGAATAATTCTAGAACTAAATATCCGCTTATATTTCATGAGCTTGACACCAAAGAAAGTGTTTTGATTTTTGAAGATGAAAAGGTGAGTGTGCATACCATTCCTTTAGATCACAGCATCTATGTAAATGGTTTTTTGTTTAAAGAAAAACTTGGAAAACGAAAGCTAAACATCAATGTAGTTAATAGCTACGAAGAGATCTCAATTTGTGATTATCAAAATTTAAAAAACGGTCAGGATTTTATCTCTGAAGATGGAACTGTAATAAAAAATAGTGAACTCACACTTGATCCACCACCACCACTTTCTTACGCTTATTGCAGCGATACTTCCTATAAAGAAAGCATTGTTCCTATCATTAAAGAAGTGAGTTGCCTTTACCACGAAGCAACTTTTTTGCATGAATTAAAAGAACTAGCAACTACTACAAATCATTCTACCGCACTTGAAGCTGCAAAAATAGCTACACTTGCAAATGCAAAGCAGCTTATTCTAGGACATTATAGCAACCGCTATCGCGATAAAGAAGTGTTTAAAGAAGAGGCTAAACAATTGTTTGAAAATGTTTTTATAGCAAAAGAAGGAAAGTTTTTTGAAATTGGTTGAGCATTTTTAATGCTTAAAATTTTTCTAGGGATGATCAATTTATTGCAAGGCATCTTTATAAGTTCGAATAGCTCGTTCTCTTGCCATTTTGTGTTCAACCATAGGCGGAATATAATTTGATGTATTTACAAAATTAGGCAGCCAAGTTTTTACATATTCAAAATTTGGATCAAACTTTTCCAGTTGTATTATTGGGTTAAAAACCCTAAAATATGGAGCAGCATCACAGCCACAACCAGCAGCCCATTGCCAGTTTCCGTTGTTAGAGGAAAGTTCAAAGTCAATTAATTTTTCAGCAAAATAGGCAGCTCCCCATTGCCAATCTATCAAAAGATGTTTGCATAAAAAGCTCGCCACAACCATTCTTACACGATTGTGCATATAACCTGTTGCATTCAGCTCATGCATGCCTGCATCTACCATAGGGTAGCCTGTTTTTCCATCACACCATTTTTTAAAGTCCTCCTCGCTATTTCTCCAAGGAATTTGATCGTACTTCTTTTTAAATGAACCATGTACAACATATGGGAAATGATGAATGATTTGCATAAAAAACTCTCGCCATATCAATTCTTTAAAAAAAATAAGCTGACTTGCATCTATACTTTTTGCTAATTTTCTAATACTCATTGTACCAAATCTCAGCTGTACAGAAATCATAGAAGTGCCTTTTTTTGAAGGAATGTTTCTTTGAGATTCATAATTACTCAATAAACTTTTTGAAATACAAAAAGTTGGGTAACCAATACTAGATTTTTCAAAACCAATTGCTGAAAGTGTTGGAAATGATAACAGGGTTTGATATAACTGATTCAATTCATTCTCAGATCGGTATTCTTCAATCTTGGAAGCATAAAATTTATCCAACCATTTTTTTGAATAAGGCGTATAAACCGTATATGATTTTCCATCAGCCTTGGTTATTTCATCTTTTTCAAAAACAACTTGGTCTTTAAAAGTTTGAAAATCAGCGCTATTTTTTTTACAAATCTCCTGAACTTTGGCATCTCTTTTTACTGCATAAGGCTCATAATCATGATTGGTATAAACAGCGGCTACATTATATTCCTCAAAAATGGATTCAAACACTTTTTCTGGAATTCCTTTTTTAATAAGAATACCCGAGTTGTATTTTTCAAACTCTTTGTTGATTGCACAAAGTTGATCGTGTATAAAATTAACGCGCAAATCATTAGACGGCAATTTATCAAGAATTTGCTGATCAAAAACAAACAATGGCAATACCTTTTTTCCTGATTTTAAAGCGTTAAAAAGACCGTTATTGTCATCAAATCTAAGATCTCTTCTAAACCAAAAAACTACAATAGGTTCTTGTTTCATAAACTAGGTTTTCCAAATATTTTTTCAACCGCAACAGTTCTATAATCAAAAACAGCTGTCAATTGTTTTTCAATAAATAATTTATTGGCAATACTCCCAATTAACCCAAATGGAGGTTGATAACTTATAATATCCTCCATGAGAACACCTTCGGAATTTTCTTTGAGCAAATGTTGGTGATGCCAAATTTTATAAGGCCCAATTCGTTGCTCATCAACAAAATATTTTTGGTGGCTTACCTGAGTAATCTCAGTTACCCAAAGGGTTTTAATGCCTAAAACTGGTTTTACATGGTATTGAATGATCATGCCTTGGTAAATTTGCGCTGGCAAATCTTTGGTAAGAATATCAAAACCCATGTACTTTGGTGTGATTTCTTTTAAGTTTACTGGATTAGATACAAAATCCCAAACTTCTGAAATGGTTGCCGGTATTTGTTGCGATTTCTTTAATTGATAAAAGCCCATAAAAAAAATGAATTTATTGGTTCTGATTTAACTTAATAAAAGAAAAAAATTAAAAAGTAAATTTAGTACCAAAGGTAAGGTTTAAGATGTTTTTAAACTGAACTTTTCTAGAGAGCCCGCCATCATTTTGTGCAATTAACACATCATGATCGTAAATAAGTGATGTGCCAAAATTGGTATTGATATACTTATTTACTTTTAATTCTAAAATATTTTCCCAGTTAACATCTACTTTATCAACTGTTTGGTAATTAGAAAATAGATTTAATACGCTTTTAAATTTTATATCTTCAGATAGGTTGGTTTCGATTTGAGCATTCATATTCATTCCAAATTCAAATCTTTCATGTGTGCCTGGTCTAACTCCAAAAGCACCTTTATTTGAAAGATCTTCGTTAAGCACCAAAGTAGTTTTACCCGTAAATAGCGAGTAGCTTATCGAAAAAATAGCATCTTTATACTGTATACCTACTCCTTTACTTATGTACCCTGGAGCCAAAAAATTAGAAATTAGCTGGTCTTCAAATTCATTTCCATCTTCATTAGTGGCATAACTATAACCTGGAATCATTTGACTCCTAATGTTGATATTAGATGAAAAATTCCAATGCTTTTTAATTTTATGAGTAAAACTGGTTTCTAAGATAAACTGATCGTCTGTCTTTTTAAATAAATTCTCTTTGTTACCTAATCTTGCCATTCCAAAATTTACAGAAAAAACCTGCTCCAAAAGGCTCTTTTTATATTTTTTACTGATTTTACCATTAAAAACACCGCCAATTGAAATAGAACTATCTCCTCCCCCACTCCAGTTGCTTAACCCAACATTCGAAAAGTTAAGACTTGCATCTCCAGAAAAGACCAATGTAGTGTCTTTTTTCACCTTATCTTCCTGTGATTTAGCATTTTCTGAAAACAGAAAAAGGCTTAGTAATAAGACAAAAAAGTTTTTACCAAACATTTTATTTGAATTTAATATTCTCGTTGATTAATCATCGCAGAATGCACATTTATAGAAAAGAAAAATGCAAATTTACAAAAAATAAAAGTCTGGTACTGTTGTTGTTGAATTGTTGAAAATTCTAAATTTAAAGTTTGTTATCAAACTCAAATTTTAGAGGAACTGATTTTTTTGAATCTTAATTAAATGATTTTTAGTAATTCAGGATTCCTTTAAACGGTCTTTTATAGACATTACAAAATCTATTTGTGTTTTACGATCTGGAACATTTCGTTTTCTATGTTTGCTAATGATTTCAAAAACATGGTCTGGATTAAAACCCACATGTATCATTATGGAAGCTGCAAGCACAGAAGCTCTTCCAATGCCAGCTTGGCAATGAAGCACTATTTTTTTTTGTTCTTTTATTTTTTCTGTCAGATTTTTTACAAGGAATATAAAATCATCAATAAATTCTGGTGTTCCGTAGTCTTGAATTGGAAAATGAAGAAAACCAATACCCAATTTTTCACAGATCATTGCCTCATCACCCAAACCAAGACTTGATTGTTCTTCTTCCTGCATTAAGGAAACTATAAAATCTACTCCCTGCTCTTTTAAGGATTTGATTTGCCTTTCCAAATCTTCTCCTCCAAGAGGACAAGACATGGTACCAACAATTTGTTTTCCTAGCAATTCTTCATTTATCCAAAATACTTCTTTGGTCATAATCGTGAATTTCGCATCTAAATGTTACCTTTTATATACTATCCTCGTATCAATTTTAAGACAAACAGTAAAATAACTGAACCAGAAAAAGCAATGATCAAAGCGCCAATTAAATCATTTCCACCTATATCTATTCCTAGTTTTTCAAATAAAAACCCACCAAGAATTGCACCTACAACACCTACCAAAAGATTTACAATGTAACCAGACCCCTTCCCTTTAATAACGAGACCCGCTAAAAAACCTGCCAACATGCCAATCGCAATGAACCATAGAATTTCCATTTGTTATAATTTTTTTAATTATTGTGAGGCTAAATTATTAATAAATTGATAAAAAATCAAAATAAATTTGAAAAGTATTCTCCTGATGAATAAAATTTAAAAAAGAAAAAGCGTATACGTTGATGATATTTTAATTATTTTTGTAAATATAAATTGATTTACCAATCAAGGTAACATCTCTAAAAATACTGATAATGAACAGAGTAATTTTTATTTTTTCATTTTTTTTGATATTGGTTTCGTGCCAAACAAAACAAAATGTTGTTCAAGTTGTACCAACCATCCAAGAAAAAAAGAATGATCAACAAGTGCTTAAAAGAAAAGTAGCTATTGCTCGTTTTTCCAATGAAACACTTTATGCAAAGGGTATATTTTATGAAAAAGAGAATGACCCAATTAGCAAGCAAGCATCCGATATTTTAGCCACAAAACTGGCTGCAAGCAATAAATTTATATTACTTGAACGTCAAGACATTGAAACCATTAACGAAGAGCTTAAACTCGGGAGTGGAAATGCACTTGAAAAAGTTGGAGCAGATTACCTAATCATTGGTTCTGTTACAGAATTTGGAAGAAAAAATGAAGGTAATACCCAAATTTTTTCTCAATCAAAAACACAAACCGTGCAAGCAGGTGTAAGTATTCGATTGGTAGATGTTTCTTCTGGTCAAATCATTTATGCAGAGGAAGCAAAAGGACAAGCAAAAGCAAAAAATCAAACAGTTTTAGGTCTTGGCCCACAAGCTGATTTTGATGCTACCTTAAGCGACAAAGCCATCTCTGCAGCAGTTTCTAAATTGGTGGAAAATGTAATTAACAATTGCATGGAAAAACCTTGGAAATCCTACTTTTTATCTTACACCAGCGATGGCATTCTTATTTCAGGAGGAAAAACCCAAGGTCTGAAAGTTGGCAATTATTTTCAAGTTGTTGAGAAAGGAAAAAGCATCAAAAACCCTCAAACAGGTATGATGATTGAACTTCCAGGAAAAAATATAGCTAAAATAAGAATAAGTTATATGGGTGGAGACAATGTTCAAAATGAATATTCAATGGTAACCTTCACCGAAGGAAATATTGATAAAAATCAATTGAAAAACTACTACATTAAAGAAATTACACAATGAAAAAAATAATAGCAACATTGGCATTTGGCATTTTACTAATGTCTGGCTGTACTACTGGAATAAAAACTATAAACACAACACTTGAAAACAATGCTTTTATTGAACTCATTGGCAATCCAAAATTCTATCCAGAGGGCGTAGAAGTTACCCTAAACGATAAAACTGTATTCTATGCAATGGTAAATAAAGAAAATAGGTTGAGAAATTCAACTTCTTATGCCATTCCAACGGGTAAACATTTTATAGAAATAAAGCAAGGAGATGAACTTATATACTCAAAGCAAATATTTGTATCAGCCCAAGAAACAAGGCAAATACAACTACCATGAAGGTAAGTATTTTAGTGTTTTTCTTAGCCATGGTTTTGACTTCATGCACTTCCACTAATAATATCCTATATAACTGGGGAGATTATGAAAAAGCAAGTTATGAATATTTAAATAAGTCCGATGAAAAGTCGGCAGAACGTTTGGCAAAAAGTTACCAAGAGATCATCAACTATCAAAACAATATTAGAGCAGTTGTGCCTCCTGGTGTTTATGCAGATTATGGATTCTTGTTGACTCAAGAAGGAAACACACAATTGGGCAAAGAAATGCTAAGAAAAGAAATAGCTCTTTATCCTGAATCTGAAATATTTATCAATCGTGTTTTAAAAATAATTGAAGAATGAGAACCTTTTATTTTTTAGCTATTTCTTCAATTATCTTTTTTGCTTCTAGCTGCTCAAGCAATTCAAAGTTAGCAAAACAAGATGCTTACAAAGGTATTTATGATGAAAAACCATTGTCTGTATTAATCATGCCTCCGATCAACAGAAGCACCAATGTAAGAGCAAAAGAATATTTTCATTCAACCCTAAATGTACCAATAGCAAATGCTGGGTATTATGTAATTCCGCCATTTTTATCCATGGAAATTTTGAAAAGAGAAAGCGCCTACGATGCAGATCTTTTCTTAAATTCTCGACTAAGCAAATTCAGAGAGATTTTTGGGGCTGATGTAGCGCTATTTACCATCATTCACGAATGGAGAAAATCTACTTTAAAATCTAACATTTACGTAGAAGTTGAATACATTTTTAAATCTACTCAAACCAACGAAATCTTATATAATAGAAAAGGAGCTGTTACTTATGACACTTCTGCAAATGCAACTGCTGGCATTGGCTTGACAAGTATTCTTGTAAATATGATTGCTTCTGCTATCAATACAGCGGTAACCAAGCATGTATTGGTTGCAAGAGCTTGTAATCAACATACATTTAAAGATCTTCCAGCAGGCAAATACAACCCGGTATTTGGTACCGATGGATTGAAAAAAGCAGGAAAGCAAGAATTTAAGGTTAAGTTGAATTGATGTTTTAAATAGGGCTTTTTAAACGAGTACTCAAACCACATAGCTTTTCAGATTTTTATGTTCCCAATTTTTATCCATTAAAATTTATTAACATAGCTAGGTATTGCTTCAAAAATAAACTTTGATAAAAAAAAATACTTTCTCATACGTTACTTATAAACATTATGGGATAGTTTTAAAAATTCTCATAGATTTTCTATTCAATTTAAATTCAATTTTCAACTCTCTGATTAGCTAGAAAGATCAAAGAAAATAGAAATATGTTAACCGAAATAAAAAGGGCTAGGACTAGTGCTTTTGTCTTATTTTTCATCACAGCTTATACGTATAAATCTAGTTGGAGATAGCTCTTTAGCATATTGGTGGTCTAAGCAGTCATCAGAGTAGTAATAAGATTCACCTGTATAGTTGTCTTCTCCGTATTCGTATACGAAAGCTGTGCATTCGCAGAATTGACCTCTTTCAGTGCATGAAAACATCAAGAAAAAGAAGAGTAGTAGAGGTAGTATTTTTATCATTTTTATCATTTTTATCATTTTTTTTATTGTTAGTAGTAAATATAACGAAAATCCGCATATTAATTACATAAAATATATCCAAATTCGTTACCACACATACTAAAAAAACAGTGCAGACAAATAAGAACATCCCATATTATTTAACAGTAGAAGGGCTTTTCATTATACTGAAATTTGATTACACCCTTGCTGACAATGACGACTTGAGCTTCCTTATCACAAACCGACTGACAAACTCGTTAGACTTTTAATGGGTTCGCATTCTGTTTATCTTTCTGAAAGTGGATATTATAAAATTTTAGTTACTAAACGCCGTATTAAATACGTTTAGAAAATGATGATTTCCTGTTATAGATTTAATTGTTTCAGGTTTCATTTTGCAGACCATTTCACTCAACCAATCTTTTAAATTCTGCATGGTTTCGAATCTTTGATTTTTGAATCGATTTTTAATGTATTGCCATACTTGTTCACACGGATTTAATTCAGGATTGTATGGTGGTATCTTAATAGGAGTATATTTTGTGGTAACTCTATATTTTTTGTAGAATGGAATCCTGCATTATCAATCACTACAATTTTATATTCCTTTGGATTATGCATTGAAAATGCCTTCAGATACGCTTCAAATATAGCGGTATCTACTCCATTTATTTCCCAAACAAAAGAGTCTCCGTTTATTGGCGAATAATTACCATATAAATAGAAAGTTTTAAAAATATGTTGATAGGTTACTATTGGTTTTACTCCGCAAGCGGTTATGTATTTTCCTAAATGATTCATCATTCCAAATCTAGCTTCATCTTGACAATATAAATTCACAGATTTATAACTATCTTTATTTAGACCAATTCTAATGTTTTTTAGGGTATTAGAAAGTTTTCAAAAAAGCTTTTTCAGCTTCTACATCCTTTTTGTAATGAGATTTTCTAGGAGTTTTGGGTTTTGTTTTAAAGTGTTGAATTAAATATTCACGAATCCTTTGGTACTTAACATCAACACCATATTCTTGTTTTACCCAATCTTGAGCATCCCAATATCCTAAAAATGGATTCTTAGGGTCGTTTACTCTTTATGATAATGCTTTATGGATTTCTGGAGTAATAATTTTAGAAGTTTTATTTTTAGGTTTGTCCGTTAACATCGAATCAATACCACCAGCTTTATAATTTACTCCCCATCTTTCTAGCGTTCTAATATGGATCCCTAAAGAATTCGCTAATTCTTGTCGTGTTTCAAATTTACCAGATTTAATTGCTAGCAATCTTTTTAAACTTTTTTCTCCTTTTAAAGTTCGCTGTTTTACTAAGAGTTTTTTTAACTCTAAATCCGATTCTTTAATATCTATAAATGCTTTTTTACCCATACGTAAATATACAAACTATTGTTATATGGAGTTCGCAGCTCGCTCACATGGCAGTCCGCGTAGCGGGACGGAACGTTGATGTGACGAGCGAAGCGATATCACATCAACGGTTGATATATGAAATGTAGCGTATAAATAGACGCTAATTTTTCGGATTAAACACGAGCCGAATTTTTATTTACCTTTTAATTCCTAAATATACAGAAATAAAAATTTGGCGAACTTAATAAAGAAGCGAAAACCTCTCGGAAAGCTTGTAATATCTATGTTTTATGTACTTTGTTGTGCATAGTGCTTACACGTTTTGCCTAGTTTTCCGATGTTTCTTATTTAGGTCGGATTGAGCGTTGGCAAGACATACTCTTTTGCAATTTTTGGCGCAGCGTTTGTTGGTGCGAATTGCAAATGTATATGGCTTTTTAGCGTTGGTTTTTCATACGATTTGTTTTTTCTATATATGGCTGTTTCAATCAGTTTAATTTCTCAAATTCGTGTTATCTCAAGTTGCACGTACTCTTAATTAAAATTAAGTGAATTTCGGTTGATGAAATCTAAAAATTTCGGCTTGTATTGTTCAGAAACACTAATGCGTTGTTTGTTGATAATAATCTGACTGCGCTCTACAACTTCTATATTTTTTAAAGACACTATAAAGGACCTATGCACTCGCATAAATTGGGTTTCGGGCAATTCTTCTTCTAATGATTTTAAACTCATCAATGTTAGAATAGGCTTGGGATTATCTTTGAGCCATATTTTTATATAATCTTTTAGTCCTTCAAAATATAATACGTCAGCTAGTTTAATGCGTAATTGTTTGTATTCAGATTTTACAAAAAGGAATTCTTTTTCGTCTGAAACTACTGTTTTCTGTTTGTTTCGCACTAATGAAAACCAAGTGTTTGCTTTGTTGGCGGCCGCTAAAAATTCGGCATAATCAAAAGGTTTTAACAAATAATCTAAAGCTTCCACTTTAAAGCCTTCCAAGGCATATTGGTCAAAAGCGGTGGTAAAAATAACGCGCGTTTCTTTGGGAAGCATTTTTGAAAATTCAATGCCTGTTAAATCTGGCATTTGGATGTCTAAAAACAATAAATCAACAGGCTGTGTTTTTAGAAATTCCATTGCCTCAATAGCGCTGCTGCATTTATTTTTAAGCTCTAAAAAAGGTGTTTTCTCGACATAAGTTTCCACTAGATTCAAGGCCATTGGCTCATCATCCACGATAACACATGTGATTTTTTGGGTACTCATATTTTAAGCTGTTTCTATTTCTAAATGTACTAAAAACCGATTATCTTTTACACTCGTATTAAAACTGTGTTTATTTGGATAAAGCAATTCTAATCGTTTTTGTAAATTTTGCAAACCAATTCCAGAACCGCTTTTATCATCAGTTTTTTTAGGAAAGTTGTCATTTTCAATAGTCAATAGAACTATTTTTTCATCTGAAGTCATAGAAATTTTAATATGACTTTCTTTACTTGCGGAAACACCGTGTTTAAATGCGTTTTCTATCAATGAAATGAACAACAAAGGTGCTATCTGAATGCCTGTTTCTTCTATTGGAAAGCTATAGCTAACTTCGGTTTTATCTGAAACCCGCAATTTCATGAGGTCGATATATTTTTTCAAGAAATCAATTTCTTTTGAAAGTGCTACCAGGTCTATATTTGCTTCATACAACATATATCGCATCAATTTGCTCAAACTATGAATGGATTTTTTTGCCTGCTCTGGCGAAATATCTACCATTGAATAAATATTATTGAGCGAATTGAAAAAGAAATGTGGTTGCAATTGGTAATGCAAATGCTGCAATTCAGATTTTAATTTGAAATTGGCAGCTTCCTTGCGTTCGGCTTCTGTTTTTGTCCACTTTCTTGTGGTTTTTATGGCAATTGAAAAAAGCAATGGCGCCAGATAGGAGAGCATTTGAAGATAGATTGCTAAATTAAGTGGACGCCTTGGGGAATTGAGAATACCAGATCGATTTCTGCTGAGCTCTTGGAAAAATGTATTTTGTATTTGCTCTTTTAAGCTTATGAAAATCACAATGAATACAATATTGATGGCAATAAACGACATCGTTTTTTTGGTAAACCAAAACCGATCAATGAGTATGTAATAATTCATGTAAAAAAGAACAATATAGGAGACTAAGGGAATCCAAAACCGAAGAATTACTTTATGAATATCCTGTGTTTGACCGTATGACAGAACATAAGGCATACTGAACAAGACTATCCAAACCAATAGGTGTGAAAAGACTGTTATTTTTTTATTATCCATTTCATTATTTTGAATGTAAATCTATACAGCTTAATTCTGGCGACTTGAAGGATAGAAATATCAAAGAGCTACTTTATACCAAAATACTTGGGATTGATTCGTGTTTGTACCAGATTATCCTGAAGAAGCTCCTCTTCCCCGAGACATTCCACTACCTTGACCGCCACCACCGCCATCAGCTAGATGGCTGTTGTCATAAGCTACGCCATATATTATTCCTAGGTCCTTATTATAATGAACGAGTTGCGGCCAATCAGCACTAATTCCATCAACTTTTATTTGTTGTGTTGTTTGCTTAAGCTTTTCAGATGTAGTACATCCGAAAATTAGTAGCGCTAAAAATATTATTGGTAATTTTTTCATGAAATGATGCTTGTTGAGTTAAATCATTTTTAGGTCAATGAATTTTACTATTTATTATTCGTAACGTAAGGCAGTTATTGGATCTAGAGCCGATGCTTTTCTTGCAGGATACCATCCGAAAAAGATGCCTGTTAAAGCACAAACTGCAAATGAAATTACAATGGAATACATGGCCACGCTTGTAGGCCAGTTCAAGAAATTTTCAATAAATACAGTTGAACCGAGTCCCAACAGTACACCTAAAGCACCACCTGTTACACTTATTAAAATAGCTTCTATTAAGAACTGCATTAAGATATCTGAACTTTTGCCGCCTACCGCCATTCTTAAGCCAATTTCTTTTGTACGTTCTTTAACAGAAACATACATAATGTTCATTATTCCAATTCCCCCGATAAGTAGAGAAATACTTGCTACAGCTACCAAAAGAATGGTCAGCATTTCGCTCGTAGAACTAAATGTAGAAATAAGCTCTTCCATAGAACGCACACTAAAATCATCTTTATTGGGATTAGATATTTTATGTTGTGTTCTCATAATTTCCGACACTTCGATTACAGCGTTTGGTGCTTCCTCCTCACTAGCTGCCGAAGCCATAATTTGATTGATATAATCAATTGCTAAAATACGTTTTTGCACTGTTGTATAAGGTGCAATGACCACATCGTCTTGGTCTTGGCCAAAGGTGTTTTCGCCTTTTACTTCTAACACACCAATCACTTTAAATGGGATATTATTAAAACGAATCATCTGTCCGACAGGGTCTTGTCCATCGGGAAATACATTATCAACCACCGTTTGACCAATAAGCGCCACTTTAGAAGCTGTTTTCACTTCGGCATCTGTAAACATACTACCACTTTGCAAATCGACTACTTTTATTTTTAGATAATCAGGATTTACGCCATATATACCTGATGGCCAGTTATTAGAACCATTTATAACTTGTCCTTTACCAGTAACCAATGGTGTTGCATAGCTTAAATAGGTAGCTTGCGTATTAACGGCTTCATAATCTTTAAGGGTAAGTGTTTGCATCTCATCTGCACTTGCCCGAACTCCACCACTTGAAGCAGATGCTGGTCTGATAGTAATTATATTAGAACCCATACTTGAAATGTTTTCGCGAATACTTTCTTTAGAACCTTCACCAATAGCGAGCATTGCAATTACAGATGCCACACCTATAATGATGCCTAACATAGTTAGTAAAGTTCTCATTTTATTAAGAACGATGGCTTTAAAAGCGATTTTGAATAAATTTAATAGTCTCATAATTAATGGTTTTCTTTCGGTAATCTTGCTAACTGTTCTTCTGCTGATTGTACATTTTCATTTTTGTAATCTTGAATTATATTTCCATCTTTTAACACAATATTTCTACCGCTAAATGTGGCAATATCTGGTTCGTGCGTTACAAAAGCGATAGTAATACCTTGTTCGTTTAACTCTTGAAAAATGGACATAATTTCATAAGCAGTTCGTGTGTCTAGGTTTCCCGTGGCTTCATCAGCAAGAATCATAACTGGGTTGTTAACTAATGATCTAGCAATGGCTACGCGTTGCTGTTGACCTCCTGAAAGTTGAGAAGGTGTATGTCCCATTCTGTCTCCCAATCCAACCATTTCTAGTGCTTTAGTGGCTCTTTTTCTGCGCTCTTCAGTAGAAACTTTACTGTTATATAATAATGGTAATTCTACGTTTTCAAGTGCAGATGTTCTAGCCAATAAATTATAGGATTGAAAAATAAAGCCAATCTTTTCGTTTCTTATCGTGGCTAATTCATTTCTGCTTAAGTCTTTCACTTTTACACCATCAATTTCATATAATCCAGAAGTTGGTTGATCCAAACAGCCTAGAATATTCAATAAGGTACTCTTGCCAGATCCACTAGAGCCCATGATGGTCACAAATTCGCCTTCTTTTATGGTAAAAGAAATACCTTTTAAAGCGCGTACCGTTTCATCTCCCATGGTAAATTCGCGTTTTAAATCTTCTATTTTTATGATTTCTTTGTTCATCTTTTTATCTATTTCTTCCGCCACCTCGTTGTGGCATAAATGGACTTTTGCTTTTATCTGCTGTTTTTGTTTCAGATTTACTAACGCCTTCTAAACGGTACACTAATTTTTCACCTTCTGAAAGTCCTTCTATAATTTGAACGTTTACGCCATCACTTGCTCCCAAAGTAACTTTTTGAGCTTTTATTTCTCCATTGCTACTGTAAACCCAAACAACGCTACCTTTGTCTTTATTTTTTGATCTTTCTGTTGGTCTTCTATTTGACGCATCAATCTTTATATTTTGTTGTTCGTTATAAGCTGTTAGCTCAGGTCGAGTTGGTTTAAAATTAATGGCTTTGGCTTCGGCAGTTAATACATCATTTAATTCCAAGGTGTAAATTGAAATGATAGCTGTCAAGCCTGGTTTTAATTTTAAATCTGGGTTATCTGCTTTAATCACTACAGTATAGGTTACAACATTTGAGGTTACCGTTGGATTTAAACGTACTTGTGTAACAACGCCTTCAAATTCTTCACCTAAATAAGCATCAACAGTAAAGCTAACACGTTGTCCTTCTTTTACTTGTCCTATATCTGCTTCATCAACATTAGCCTCTACTTGCATTTCTTTTAAGTCTTGAGCAATTGTAAACAAGGTTGGTGTGCTTAAGCTTGCCGCAACAGTTTGTCCTTCGTCAATAGCTCTCGATAATACCACACCATCAATTGGCGAATAAATATCGGCATAACTTAAATTGGTTCTCGCTTTTTGTAAATCAGACAAACGTTGAGTCACTGTGCTTTTTGCAGTTTCATAATTGAAGTTCGCATCATCAAAATCAGATCTACTTATAACCTGACTGTCGTATAAGGTTTTTTGACGGTCATAAATGGTTTTTGTGTAGTTTTTTTGATTTACAGCATTATCATAAATAGCTTGCGCCTGCGATAGTGTAGCTAATAAGATTGGTTTTGTCTAATTCGGCAATTAATTGCCCTTCTTTGACTTCGCTGTTGTAGTCCACAAATATTCTTTCGACCACACCAGAAACTTGCGTACCAACCTCTACTTGGGTAATGGGTTGTATGGTTCCAGTTGCGGTTACCATTTTGGTGACATTCGCTTTTTTAGCGCTAACAGTTTTGGCCTCAATTATAACTGTATTATCGATTTTTACAATTTTGTAAACTACGATAGCTAGTATAGCTACTACGATGCTTCCTATGATTATTTTCTTGTTTCTCATAATATTATTGATTAAAGTTTTATATCGTTACCTTGATAAAATTGTAATAATTGATGGTATAAAATATTTAAGTATTTGGCTTGCAAATAATTTTGTTGTGCATTGGTAAATGTGTTTTGACTAATCACTAAATCTGTAGTGCTCAACGCGCCTAGTTCATATTTTTTTTTTGCGAGTTTAAACGATTGTTCTGCTGCTTCTTTTGAAGCTTCTGCCGCAATCACTTGTTCCTGTGTTGAAAGTGCATTTTGGTAAGCAGTCTCCACTTTTTTATAAACTTCTTTTTCTGAAGTTTGCTTCTGAATTTCAGCTTTGTCAATGTTTATAGTTGCTGTGTTTACTGCCGCTTTGGTTTCTATTAAAGATTGGGACGTTAAGCGATAGCCCGACTCTTTGGTTGAAATTAAGATTGAACTGTTCTGTAAATGTATTGTCTTTAATGCTTGTATAACCGGTCCCTACACTTCCATTTAAAGATAATGTTGGTAAATAAGCCCCTTTTGCAATACTCAACTCTTTTTGATTGATTGCAATGTTTAGTTCGCTCGCTTTAATCTCTGGAAGATAGCCCAATGCTTCATTATAAATAGCTATTTTGTCAAGGTCCAAGTTGATTAAATCCAAATCTTTATCAATAGTTTCAATCTCAATATCTTGCATTGGTGACAATTCTAATAATTGCTTTAATGTTATAATGTTTTGCTGGTAATTGTTTTTTGCTTCAATTACTTGATACTTGTTGGTTGCGGTTTGGCTTTGTGCTTCGGTATAGTCGTTTAGCGCAATTTCTCCTGCATCTAAACGTGCTTTGGCTCGCAACACTTCATTTTCAGAAACTGCAAAATTATTTTCTGCTATGCCAATATTTTCTTTACTGAATAAACTTTGCAGATAGATTTCTAAGATGCTAACCTCAATGTCATTCCTGGTGATTTCTTCTATATATAAACTTTGTTCTAAAAGTAATTTACGCTGCTTTATATCATTGCTAATTTGATTGCCTTGAAACAAAGTCATTGAACTATTGATGCCCATATTGGTGCTGTAGATTTGGTCCGAAACAAAATCACTTGTAATTGGGTCTATGGAATTTCCGTTAGAAAAACTTTGCGAAGCACTGCTAAATAAATTGGGCAGTCTGGAAGATTTTGCCTTATCATAGTTTACCTCTGCAATGTTAGTATTTAATAAGGCATCCTTAACGGTAATGTTATTTTCTATTGCGTAGGTAATACATTCTTCTAACGACCATATTTTTGGAACTGAAGTATTAGTATCTTCTTGTGCATATGAAAATTGCAGGAATAAAAAGCCTGCTATGATGAGGTAGAATTTCATTTCGTGTGTTTTTAAATTAACAATACAAATATGAAACTATACCCTCTTTTTTAAAACTGTAATAGACGTTTTGGGGAATTGTCTATGCAGAAAGTGTTTTTTTTATCGATGAGATTTATTTGTGATTTTGTGAACTGGCAGTTATGTTGAAGTTTGTCGAGCGAAGCGATGTCACATCAACGGTATCGTGTATGAAACGTAGCGTGTAAAAAGACACTATTGTTTCGGATTATACACGAGCCGAATTTTTATTTTTTCTATTTATCTTTTAGTTTTTAAAAATACAAAAATAAAAATTTGGCGGACTTATTAAAAAAGCAAAAGCCTTTCGGAAAGCCTATAATATCTATGTTTTATATGCATTGTTGTGTGTAGTACTTTTTACAGTACTAATGTTTTTTCGTAAATTCTATTGATTAAATTTTCTTTTCTTCTTTCCAAAGATTCTACGTTCCATTTGTCCTCTTTCATAATGTCTTGCGTTATTACAAATGAAGAAATTACATTATCAATATTCGCATAGGCATTTTTCTTTTGGTCAAAATTATAGTTTTGAGCTTGAACGTTTTTTCTTAAAGACAAAAGTGTAAGATTTGCCAAAGAGTTTGTCCAGTTTTCTGTTTCTTCTCCAGTAAAAATTTCCGACCAATCTTCGTTTAAAGTTTGAGGTAAAATATGTTCCAAATGTAAATTTGCACTTAAAGGAATAAAATTCTCTTTATTGTTGTCAGTTGAAAAATACTCAACTAAAAGTAAAACAGCTCTGTCCCATCTTCTTCCATAAACATAGGAACTATGCAATTCTTCTTTAAATGATTTTGTAGTTCCGTAATATTCTAAATTAGATTTTAATTCTTCTTTTATTTTCTCAATAGGTGAGTTGCTCTTAATTAATTTTATGAGATTAAAAGATGATTGTTTAATTCTTGCAACTGTTTTTCCTGCTATCCAATTTTGATAATAGTAAGCGACTAATAACTTTGTTAATTCAGGAATGTCTTGATAATTTTCAAAAATCGCAGTTGAAATAATTGCGTTCCAATATATTTTATGTCTTAAATATTTTAAACAGAAAACGTATTTATTTTGCAAACTATGAAGTTTAATGTACGCATCTGAAAAGTCGCTAATTTCTTTTATAATGTCAAGCGAGTTTTTTTGTTCTTTTTTGAAAATTTCAAGAAGTTCTTTGTCTAATCGACTTTTGGGATTTGAAGCTAATTTGTAATATAAATATGTGTTTAACATACTGTCAATATCCAATTCAGCAAATTTTAAATTGGAAATTATATTTTCCCATTTAGATTTAAACGCTGTCATATCTTCTTTACTCGACAACTTAACCATTAATGAAGACTTTAAAATATCTATTGAGCTTAATGGCATTCCTCTGTCGTTAAGAACATTAAAAATTTGAATTGCACTATCTTGTGAAGGACAAGTAATAACTGCTAAAACAACATTTTCGTAAAACCATATTATGAAATCTTCAACATTTATTTCTTCAGCTTTTACTTTCTCGGTAAAGAACAAGTTTATGTAATGAGCGTTTGCTAAATATTTTTTCTTTTTTAATTCTCTTTCGATGTTCTTAAAGTCGATAAATTCAATTTTTTTAAGAACATCAGATTCAAAATCTACTTGATATTTCTCGTTAGTTAAAAAGCGTAATTTTCGTTTACTTTCTTCGTATTCGTCTTGAATTGAGTTTGATATATATTTAAGTGCTTTTTTGCCTAAAATATTCTCGTATAAATCTCTGAAAACACAAGCCATTATAGTGAAAGTAGTAATTCTTTGTTGACCGTCAATTACATCAAATCGATTGTCATTATTATTTTCCACTAATACGATTGAACCACAAAAATAATTTTGATTGTCATTTCTCGAAAATGCACTTACTAAATCATCTATTAAATCAGAAATATTTTCTTTATCCCAAGAATATGGTCTTTGGTAATCTGGTATTTGATAAAATTTTTCATCGTCAGCTAAAATTTTTTTCAAATTGCTTATTTCAGCGTCAATTTTTAGGTTATCCATTAATTTTTTTTCGGTTTTTCGGTTTTTTTTAGGATTTGAGTGGGTATTACATACAACGTTCCGCCCCGCTAAAATTTGTTTTGGCGAATATAACGAAGTTATCCTTGAGCCAACATCAATTTTAGTGGGCTGTTATGTGGCGTGCGCAGCACGCTCACATGGCAGTCCGCGTAGCGATGTCACATCAACGTTCCGCATAAATGGCGTGGCGACTGAATGAGAGACATGAACATTTTATGCTTTGTTGCATGCTGTCTTCTTTCTTCTTACCCATACGGATTTATAAATTTGTATTCTGTAATTTGACTTATAAGTTCTGGTATAAACCATGATGCTTCAATTTCTAATTTTCTCAAAAAATCTAAACTCTTTTCTGCTTTGTAATAGGCGTAAATCAAAGCTGAACTATGCTTAATTGATAATTCAATGTTTTCATCAAGCATTATTTTTTCCAATATTCCGTTAATATTTTCCACTTTTGAGATTATAGCTTCTATTGATTGCCCAATTGTACCTCTCGTTATTCCAGTTTCTTCATCAATTAGTGAAAGAAGTTTAACAACGACATCTTTACCAAATTGACTAATTTCATTCAATGCATACTCTTTGATTTCATCGTTTATCTGTTCACCTCTATACGAAATATCAGGATGCCATGGAATATGAGCTAAATAGTAAATCAAGCTATTTAGAGTTTCTTCTACTTGATTTTCCCTTATCATTTTTATGAATAATTCCCAAACTCTTTTTTGGTTAACATATTTTCGGAACAGAACAACCATTCCTAAAGTAAACTCATCTCTATGTTCAGATTCAAAGAATGAAAGAGCTTCTTCAAAAGGAATTACAGGTACTTCATTTAAATTGAACGGTAGAAAAATTCTGTCGAAATTTAGCAAATCAAATTTATTAGTCCGATTTGCTGGATATTTAATTACCGAAACTTCTCCGTTTACTTCAAAATACTTTTTTATATCTACCCAATAGCCTTTTTTCAATTCATTTATATAAACTAATCCAAATACAGGTAATGGATATTTACTCCAATATTCAAAATGACTCTTTACTGGAATTATACATTCTTTGTTCTTTTCGTTGAAATACGACAATCCAGATTTTATCTGCAATGAAATACTTTTATTTGCTGGTTTTTCATCTCGGATAAATTCAATTATTCCGTCAATGCCTAAATCATTTTCTTGTTCAATTTTATGAAAAATACAGCCTGATTCTTCAACTATATTTTTTACGTAATTGACTCCAAGTTTTGCGGTAATATTTGTCTTTTTATATTTCGGCATTTTTCTATTTTGGTTGCAGCTAACGTTCTGTCCCGCTAAAATTTGTTTTGGCCAAGGTAACGAAGTTATCAATGAGCCAACAGGAGTTTTAGCGGGCTGTTATGTGGCTAATTCGGAACAACTTGTGTCACTAATTACAGATTTTTTCTTGAGTTGTTTATTCTCATATTATTGACCTGTAGTTATTTTGATTCGTGTTTTATCCACGCCAAAATTTATATCCAGTTACCTGATTGATGCATTTGTTATTTGCATCTAGCTTTTTTAAATGATAGCATAATTCGTTCCTGGACCTGACCCAAATTTTTCAATCAAATTTTTCTTAATCAATTCAGGAAGTATTCTTTTGACTGTTGGGCTAGGAATACCTAATCTCTTTGCAATACCTCCAGATTTGCAACCTGCATTATTTTCAATAAATGTTAGTATTGATTTTTCTCGTGGAGATAACTTTGTTTCAACGCCCTTACTTTCAAGTTTTATCATTAGCTGTTTTTGAATATCACCTAATGCATCAAAGAAAAATCGAATCCATGCGGTAACATCTTCATTTGGTCTTTTTGACTGACAGCTTCTTAACACCTGATAGTATTCGGCTTTTCTACTTTCGATCTCGTGTTCAAAACTCACATATTGAATCCACTTATAGCCAAGTTTCATCAGCAATAAAGTAGCAATTAATCTGCTTAATCGTCCGTTTCCGTCTTGAAATGGGTGAATGCTGACAAATTCATAGGAAAACAATGCACACTTCACCAAAGGATGCGTTTCATTGTCAGATAAATACCAATTAATCAATGCCCTCATGGCATCTTGTGTCTCAAATCCAGCTTCAGTGGTTTGAAATATGATCTGTCTTGTTCCATCTGGTAGTTTTGCCTCTACTGAATTGCTATGTTGTTTATAGTCACCTCTATGCCAAACGTCTTTATCACTATATTTCAGTAAGATTTTATGCAAGTTTTTCAAACTACTTTCCGAAATGGTAATATCTTCATACGATTCAGAAATCAAATCTAAGGTTTCAAAATAGCCAAGGACTTCTTGTGAATCTCTATCTGAAATTTTAGTAATGTCAATCTCTTTTAATAAGACTTCCACTTCTTTATCAGACATGATTGAGCCTTCAATTCGTGTTGAAGCACCAACGCTACGAACTGTTGCAATTGATTTTAGTTGCTTTAAACTTTGACTTTCTTTTTTTTCAATCGTTATCCATGAAGCATCAAATCTATCAATTTGACTAATTAAACGAATTAATTTCCAGTCAATATCGAGTGTGAATGTATATACTTTGTTCTTCATACCTCAAATATACTATTAAAATCAAAAATGATACGATATGAGCTGATTTTATGCGATCATGATTCGTATAATGACAACTTTATAGTCTTCGGAAATCATACTTGTAGCTTCTCAAACTACTTATCAGAAATCTCAACGAAAAAATCAAATTCAACATAGTCTAAAAAAAAGACCGTTATTCTATACTTTTAAACTGGCTGTAAATTCATTTAAAATAAAAGTATAAAAGATCATACCAAATAAAAAGTATATATTTAAACCTTAAAATATACTTTTGGCATTATGAAATTTGGATACGGAAGGGTAAGTAGGTTTGAGCAGAATTTAGACCTACAAGTACATGCATTTATTGCAGAGGGCATTGATCAAAAAAACATTTACCTAGATAAAGACAGCAGGGCAAAAGAAGGAAGAGAGGGGTTGAATAAAGTAATTGAGCTGCTAAGAGAAGGAGACGTTTTATATGTATGGAAATTAGATAGAATTGTAGGAAGCATCATTCAACTTGACAAAGTATTAAAACGACTCGAAGAAAAAGATGCTTCTTTAAGAATAATCACACAACCATTTATTGACACCTCTAAAGAAAATCCATTTTCCAAATTTGTAAGAAACATGTTTGCATTGCTTTCAGAATTTGAAAGAGACACCATTATAGAAAGAACAAAAGCAGGCTTGGCAAGTGCCAAACAAAGAGGGAAAATATTAGGTGCTCCAAGAGGCATTAGTGACAAAAATAAAAAGAAAGGCAAGTTGGTGGCAGCTTATTTCAAAGAGGGCAAGCTTTCTGTGAATGAAGTTTGTGACTTAGTGGGGGTTTCCAGAGGAACATATTACAAGTATCTAGAAATTGAGGGATTAAAAGGTGCTGTTAGGAGTTACAAGAAAAATTAAAAAGTACTCCCGTGTAAATTATTTGCAAGTTGCTAACTTAAAACCTAAAAAGAAAATCATAACAGATTTTTCGCAACTGAAATTTATACACTAACGCTCAAGGGTATTCCTTTGGAACGCCTCCGCCGTTGGCAACCATTAAAAGATACACACATACAAAGATGTTTTCATGAATAGAAAAATTGCAATAATAACAGGAGTAAGTCGATTAAAAGGAATTGGACGAGCAATTTGCTGTGAGTTGGCTAAAAGAGAATTTGATATATTTTTTACTTACTGGACTGAATATGACAAACAAATGCCTTGGAAAGTAAGTAATAATGAGCCCGAATTAATCCAAAAAGAAATTAGAGGTTTTGGGGTGAAGTGTGAAAAATTAGAATTAGACCTTTCTAATGAAAATGCTATTAGAATTTTGTTGAGTGAAGTGAAAAATCAATTAGGTTCTCCATTAGTTTTAGTAAATAATGCAACATATAGCACTCAAACAACGATAAACAACTTGACAGCAGAAAAATTAGATAAACATTATGCGGTTAATCTAAAAGCGACAACTTTACTGACCGTTGAGTTTATTAAACAATTTGATGCTGATAAAGGAGGTAGAATAATAAACTTGTCATCAGGACAGTCGCTTGGTCAAATGCCGAACGAGATTGCGTATGCTGTTACGAAAGGAGCAATAGAAACTTTGACCTATACCTTATCACAAGAAATCGCATCTCAGGGAATTACAATTAATGCAGTAAATCCTGGACCGAGTGACACAGGCTGGATGGATGAAAAATTAAAAAACGAACTGATAAATCAATTTCCTATGAATAGGATTGGAGAGCCGAAAGATACAGCAAAATTGATTGGATTTTTAACAAGTGACGATGCAGAATGGATTACAGGGCAAATAATACATTCGGAAGGTGGTTTTAAAAGATAGTAACGTTTACCAACAATAAGTATTTAGTATTTGGCGGATAGTGCTAAATTTGAAAATGAGTACATTTAATAAAACATATACTGGTTTGGTATGTCAGAGGCTATGAGTAGTCAAAGACCGCCCCTACAAGAAGACCTTAGAAAAATGTCTATAAGCCATTTAAACGACTCATAGACTCTGCCATTAGCCACAAATGAAAATTAAAAAAAATAGAGATATGAATAATCAAGAAGCAAAATGCCCTTTTCATCATGGTGCAAACTCACAAGTAAAAAATGAGGTTCTAGAGTGGTGGCCTAAGTCTCTAAATCTAGACATCCTCCACCAACACGATACGAAGACCTCTCCCTTGCAAGAAGATTTCGATTACGCTGAAGAGTTTAAAAAACTAGACCTTAAGGCCGTAAAAAAAGACCTTAAAAACTTTATGACTGACAATCAAGAATGGTGGCCTGCTGATTGGGGACATTATGGAGGTTTAATGATTCGTATGGCATGGCATTCGGCGGGTACATATAGAATTTCTGATGGTCGTGGAGGTAGCAATACAGGAAACCAACGTTTTGCACCGCTAAACAGCTGGCCTGATAATGGAAACTTAGATAAGGCTCGAAGATTACTTTGGCCGATTAAGAAAAAATACGGCAATCAACTCTCATGGGCTGACCTTATTATTTTAGCAGGAAACATGGCTTATGAATCAATGGGATTTAAAACTTTTGGTTTTGCAGGTGGAAGAGCGGATATTTGGCATCCAGAAAAAGACATTTATTGGGGTTCAGAGAAAGAATGGCTAGCTCCCACAGGTAGTGAAGGCAGTCGTTATTCTGGAGAGCGAGATTTAGAAAATCCTTTAGCTGCTGTAATGATGGGTTTAATTTATGTGAATCCTGAAGGAGTAGATGGAAAACCAGATCCATTAAAAACAGCAAAAGATGTACGCACTACCTTCGAAAGAATGGCCATGAATGATGAAGAAACTGTTGCCCTTACTGCTGGTGGTCACACCGTTGGGAAAGCACACGGAAACGGAGATGCAGATGTACTTGGTTCAGCTCCTGAAGGTGCAAACATTCAAGATCAAGGTTTGGGTTGGTTAAACCCCAATGGAAAAGGAAATGCTGAACATACTGTAACAAGTGGTTTAGAAGGAGCTTGGACTTCTAAGCCTGACCAATGGAATAGAACGTATTTTCATATATTATTAAATCATGATTGGGAATTAACCAAAAGTCCAGCAGGTGCTTGGCAATGGGAGCCTGTAAACATGAAAGAAGAAGATAAACCAATAGATGCATATGATGCCAATGTACGCAAAAACCCAATAATGACTGATGCGGATATGGCCATGAAGATTGATCCTGAATACCGAAAGATTTCAGAAAAATTTTACAATGACCCAGCGTATTTCGAAGACGTTTTTGCACGTGCTTGGTTCAAACTTACTCATAGAGATTTAGGGCCTAAGTCTCGTTATTTAGGTGCAGATGCTCCTTCGGAAGACTTAATCTGGCAAGACACTGTACCTACGGTAGATTACACTTTAAGCGTTTCAGAAGTTGAAGATATCAAATCTCAATTATTAGCTAGTGGGCTTTCTTCTGCAGACTTAATCAATACCGCTTGGGACAGCGCAAGAACGTATAGAGGTTCTGACTTCAGAGGAGGTGCAAATGGAGCAAGAATTCGTTTGGCTCCTCAAAATGAGTGGAAAGGAAATGAACCCGATCGTTTAAATAAAGTACTAACTAAGCTTACGGAAATTCAGTTTGGTTTGAGTAAAAATGTAAGCCTTGCCGACTTAATTGTACTTGGTGGAACTGCGGCAGTAGAAAAAGCTGCACAAGAAGTGAATGCGACTATTCAAGTTCCTTTCTCACCCGGAAGAGGTGATGCGACAAAAGAAATGACCGATGCAGCTTCTTTCGATGTACTTGAACCATTACATGACGGATTTAGAAATTGGTTAAAAAAAGATTACACAGTAGCAGCCGAAGAAATGCTTCTAGATAAAACTCAATTATTAGGTTTAACAGCCTTAGAAATGACTGCGCTAGTAGGTGGTATGAGAGTACTAGGAACTAATTATGGCGGTACTCAACATGGTGTATTTACAGAAAATGTAGGTAAACTAAGCAATGACTTCTTCGTGAATCTTACAGACATGAAATATAATTGGGAACCTGTTAAAGAAAATCTTTTCAACCTCGTAGACAGAAAGTCAGGAAGTGTAAAATGGACCGCAACTAGAGTTGATATTATTTTCGGGTCTAATTCGGTACTTCGCTCTTACAGCGAGTTTTATGCTCAAGATGACAATAAACAAAAATTTGTTCAAGACTTCGTAAACGCTTGGGTAAAAGTCATGAATGCAGATCGTTTTGATATAAAATAAAAAGCGGCTAACGCTTTATAAATTCTTAGCCATCCTTCGGGATGCCTTTGAAAGGGGAGACTCCGAGTCGTCAAAGATCGCTCCAATATGCGGGCTTTCTATTTGATCGTGCTTTGCACGCCATATAACAGCCCAACAAAAATTCATTCTGGCTCATTGATAGCTTCGTTATCTTCGCTAAAACTCTTTTTTGCTGGGCGGAACGTTAGCAATAATTACCAATGAAAATCCGAAAATTCATAGAAAATCTTAAACCTGAAGAAATTGAAGAAAAAAACCTTCAACAAATTAAGGAAAATGATGAATTTTTTAAGGAATTTAAGGATGCGCACGAAAAAAAATGTTGTGTTCTTTGTGGTAATAGATTAGATTATTTCTCAGATTTTGAACCTTGCTTTCATTGGTTTTTATTGCCAAAAGGAATAAAGAAAAAGCACTTTAAAACTTATTTATCTGAACCTATTGGATATTATAGACTTGAAAGTTATTTTAGATGGATTGCTACTATAGAATCACCACTAAAAAATATCAATGATTTAACAGATGAGAAATCTGATTCTAAATTAAAAGAAATTACAATCAAATATGAAAACATTGAGTGGTCTATGAATTTTGGACAAAATGATTTGGATGGACATAAAGATTCAAATAATGCTAAATTCCCGCATTTTCATATTCAAATGTTGAGTGACAATAAGCCCTTTATTAGGTTCAATGACTTTCATATTCCTTTTTCAAAAGAAGACCTTTTTAACCTTCAAATGATGGAAGAAGCTTCCGATTTAATAAGTTTAGACTATGATTTAGGAACAGGTATGTCGTTTATTGAAAAAAAAGAAAATTTAATTGAACTTGATAAGGTTATGAAACTTGCTGAAGAGGAAAATAAAGCCACATTTAATACAAGTTCTTTCTTTCAGATGCCAGAAGGTAAAACCATAAAAGTAGAAGAAATTGAAAAATTTATAAAGGAAAGTAAAGACACTAAAATACCTTTAAGAAAAATAATGAGAGAAAACGTTCCTGATATAAAAATTGTAACGGAAGTTAGACCAGGTAATTCAGTTCCGAAAATGAAAAAAAGAAATTCAAGAAAATAACTACTGCACAACACCGTGTTGTGTAAACAACACCCTGTATGTATTAATTCTATTGACTTAAATAAGAATTAATTAAAAAAGGTACAACATAGGTACAACTTTTTCAACTGTAAAATTGAGAAGAAAATATAGTGATCTATAAGCATAAAAAAACCGTTACAAATATACTGTAACGGTTTCTTTTTGTATGTATTTACGCTTAAAGTTATTAAGCTGCCGTACCAGAGCCTAAATACACGCTGTTTGATACTTGTGTTCCATCAGCAGAAACAAACGCCATAAATAGCTCTACTGTATCACCTGCATAAGTGCCTGGTATAGTAACGACTTGAGAACCTACTGTTCTATCAGCACCATCAAGAATAGAAATTGATTCTTTCTTACTTGGATTGTAAACTAACACCATTGCCTTATCGGTTACATTTGCATTACCTTCAGCTGAGTTGTCACCCCATCCAAAAGAGACTTGTCCTGCATTTGTTAAGTCAGTTGTACCATTTAAAACACCAGACAAACCACCTCTACTTAACAACGCTAAAGAATAATCAATCGTGAAGTTAGGTGCAATACCTCCTACTGCATTATTTAACACATAAGACATAGCAGCATTAAATTCCGTTTTCTTGGTCGCAAATGACTTATAACCGATTTTGATAAAATCTTTAGTCGCTTGCAAATACTCCAATGTA